>OLHI01000001.1_pt1 | contig 242407 bp, 225 predicted proteins | sample 1609501 | NCBI WGS metagenome assembly OLHI01 (sample SAMN05416862, study PRJEB24817) | seawater metagenome | isolation source: Sea water | place: Canada:Atlantic | collected 2013-11 | reverse complement strand
CTACCGTTGATCCCAAACTGTGAGGTAACTCTTGGGTAAATAAACTGATTCCCACTTGTTAAACCTGCTGGTGTTGGATCTGGATACACATCAAAAATGTTACTTGATCCAACGGTAAACGTTAGGTTTTCTGTAACATCAAATCCAAAAGATAAGTCTGTAAGAACTTTTCCTGCAAATTCTTGGTGCGCTCCATCTGGATTAAATACAGATCCAAAGTAAGAGTTTCTTAAGAATACAGACCAGTTATCTCCTTTTAAGGAGTGGCTTAAATTCCCTTTTACTCTTGGGCTTGCTAATTCTAAAAAGTACGTTTCTCTTTCTCCAAAATACGTATCTAATTGATCTGCTAAAAGAACTGAAGCGTGAATATCATCTACTTGTTCTGTTTTCGCATATGCAAACGCTAAGTCTGTTGTTAAAGCAACATTTCCTAAAATCGTTGCTCTGTGTGAAATATTTACATCAACTCCTGTTGTTTCTGTGTCAATTGCATTGGCAAAGAATCTTGCTTTACTTGCATCTACTGAACTTGGTAAATTAAAGTTTCCTGTTAAAGTTACTCTATCTTCAATGGCAATAAAGTAAGCATCTACCGTTAAGGTTAAGTTTGCTTCTGGAATTTTTGCAGTAACACCAAAACTTGTACTGAAAGATTCTTCTTGTGTTAACTGAGGAATTCCAACTGCTTGTGCTTCTGGACTATCATTAGAAGCTGTTAAAACTTCTACTGGATCTCCATTAATAAAGTTGGTACTAATGGTATTAAAGTTTAATTGGTGTAAAGACGGTGCTCTAAAACCAGTACTTGCCGCAGCTCTTAAATTTACATTGTCCGTTAACTTATATAGGGAAGCTAATTTCCAGTTTAAAGTCGATCCAAAGTCACTGTAGTTCTCATAACGCAATGCACCTGAAACCATCCACTCTTCTGTGAAATCTACTTCTACATCGGCATACGCTGAATAACTGTTTCTAAATGCATTTCTTTCATTTCCAGGTCTAAATCCAGGGAATACTTGGATTCCTCCAGGTCTTCCTCTTCCAAAGAAATCTTTTACCTGTAAGGCTGGATCTCCATTCCATTCATCTCCATTAATATCATAAGTCATCCAAGATTCATCTTGTCCTGCAAATATTTGGTAATTCTCCAATCGGTATTCTGCTCCAAAAGCAACATTCATCCCTTGAAACTTATCTTCATAAAATCTACTAAGATCTACGTTGGTTGTATTCTCTGATGCTGAAAAACCTCCTGCATTTACTTCTACTGGTGATCCAGATAATAAGGTTGCGTTTACAGAGTTGCTGATATTGAACCCAAAAGAATTTTCTCCCCAAGTGTTACTAAAATCTACATCCCATTCGCCTTGCTTTCCTCTAATTCCGAAAGCGGCAGACTTGTCTTTTACATCACTATTGATCTCTGGCAAGAAACCTGCTCTGTATAATCCTGTGTAAGCTCTTGATTGGTCAGGTCTTCTATAAAAACCTCCTGCGTTACCATTTCGGTAACTCAAACCTCCAAAAGCATAAAATTCTAAATCTTCTGTTAGTGGCAATTCCATGTTTGCGAAAAACTTCCCACTTCTTAATTGAGACTGTCCTACTCTCATGTTAAAATCGGTACGATCTAATCCTCGTACACCTAATTCTGCATCAGTAGTATTGAAGTTTAATAAAGATTGTAATTCAGCCATGCTAGTTGCAGCACTAATATCATTTTTAAGTGCTAAATCAAAATGCTCAACTCCTTGTGCAAAGAACTGAATGTCTGATAAACTGTACTGGGTAATATCGGAGCCTTGTCCGCTATTAAATCCAACCCATTCTACAGAATTTGCTCCGTTAAAAATTGATCCTGAATATCCTGAGAAACCGGCTCTTCTTGAAGGTTCTCTTGTAGAAACAGATCCAGTAAAGTTGATAAAACCACCATCTTCTGTTAAGCGAACTCCATAGTTGGCATCTAATTGAAAGCCTTCGCCATCAAATCCACCTCTTTGGTCATTCGTCTCACTTCCAACATTGGCGTTGGTATTCATTTGTAAGCTAAGTCCTACTGCATCTTTTAAGACAATATTGATAACACCTGCAATGGCATCACTACCATATTGTGCAGCAGCTCCATCTTTTAAAATCTCTATTCTTTTGATTGAAAAGGATGGAATTGCGTTCATATCGGTTCCTACACTTCCTCTACCAACCGTACTATTTACGTTTACTAAAGAGGTTTTGTGTCTTCTTTTTCCATTCACAAGTACTAATACTTGATCAGGACCCAACCCTCTTAAGGCTGCGGGATCAATATGATCGGTACCGTCTGAAATTGTTTGTGACGTTGAGGTAAACGAAGGCGCTACGAAGTTTAAAATATCATTGATACTTACTTGTGGGCTTACCGATGTTAATTCTGAAATGTCGATAATATCTACAGCTACTGGAGTATTTGCAACTGTCCTGTTTTTGTTTCTTGATCCTACCAATACAACCTCATCGAGTGAAACATTGTCTTCTTGTAATGTAATTGAAAGGTATTTAGTATCGGAAATCATTTTCGATACGGTTTCATAACCGAGTGAAGAAAATACTAACGTTGTTGGCATTTTTGTCAAATCAACAGAAAACATCCCTTGATCATCGGTTGATACTCCATTGGATGTTCCTTTCTCTAAAACGTTAATATATGGCAATCCTGATCCATCAGCACCTACCACTTTTCCTTTAACTATCTGAGCTGAGATTGCTTGCGTTAACAAAAACAAACAGCTAATAACTAAACTCTTTAAAAAGTTATTTTTTTTCATAAAACTGAATTATTGATTAATAAACACAAATGTTTGCTTTTTTCATGACAAAAGCAAGAAAATGTTATAAAAATGTTAATATTTAACTCATTTAAGAAATAAACTCTCAAGAAGATTTCGACTATTTATCTTTAACCTTCTTTTAACAACTGTTTTTTGGTTAATATTGTAGTTTTGTTTTCTAAAAAAAAATAACCCTTCATAAAAAATAAAAATGGATATTGACGTACGAGCTATTAATGAAAAAATTGAAAGAGAAAGCGCCTTTATAGACATTCTTTCATTAGAAATGAACAAAGTAATTGTTGGACAAAAACAAATGATAGAAAGTTTGTTAATTGGACTTCTAGGAAATGGCCATATTTTATTAGAAGGAGTTCCTGGTTTAGCAAAGACCTTAGCCATTAACACCTTATCAAAAGCCGTACAAGCAAGTTTTAGCAGAGTGCAGTTTACACCCGATTTATTACCTGCAGATGTTGTTGGTACCATGATTTACAATATGAAAGAGAATGATTTTGCAATCAAAAAAGGGCCCATATTTGCCAACTTTGTATTAGCAGATGAAATTAACAGAGCGCCTGCGAAGGTGCAATCTGCTTTATTGGAAGCAATGCAAGAACGCCAAATTACCATTGGAGACACCACATTTAAATTGGACGAACCCTTTTTAGTAATGGCTACACAAAACCCTGTAGAACAAGAAGGAACTTACCCTTTACCAGAAGCTCAGGTAGATCGTTTTATGTTAAAAGTAGTCATTGATTACCCAAAACTACAGGACGAACAAATTATTATGCGTCAAAATTTATCTGGCGGATTTGCAACTGTAAATCCAGTAATCTCTGTAGATCAAATCTTAAAAGCCCGAGAAGTGGTGAATGAGGTTTACATGGACGAGAAAATAGAAAAGTATATTTTAGATATTATTTTTGCAACCCGATACCCAGAAAAATATAATTTACCTCAGCTAAAAGATTTAATTGGCTTTGGAGCTTCTCCTCGTGGAAGCATTAATTTAGCAAAAGCAGCAAAGTGTTATGCCTTTATTAAAAGAAGAGGCTATGTAATACCTGAAGATGTTAGAGCAGTTGTATTTGATGTTTTACGTCACAGAATTGGAATTACTTACGAAGCGGAAGCAGAAAATGTAACCTCTGTTGACATCATCAATTCAATTATCAATGAAATTGAAGTCCCTTAAAAAGCCATTCGCAACTCCCTTTTAACAATTTGTTAAAAGTGAAACGCAAATAAAGTCAATAGCAAAAATGGATACAAAGGAGATTCTTAAAAAAGTTCGGAAAATAGAGATTAAGACACGACGCTTGTCTGATCACATCTTTGGAGGTGAATATCATTCCTCTTTTAAAGGACGTGGAATGACCTTTTCTGAAGTAAGGCAATACCAGTTTGGTGACGATGTGAGAGCAATCGACTGGAATGTTACTGCCCGGTACAATGAGCCTTATATTAAGGTTTTTGAAGAAGAACGCGAATTAACCATGATGTTAATGGTCGATGTTTCGGGTTCAGAATCTTTTGGAACGGCAACTCAATTTAAAAAAGATACGGTTACAGAAATTGCTGCTACATTAGCCTTTTCTGCGACACAAAATAATGATAAGGTAGGTTTGATCCTTTTTTCCGATGACATTGAACTCTACATTCCACCAAAAAAAGGAAAAAGTCATGTCTTAAGAATTATACGCGAATTGATTGAATTTAAGCCGAAAAGTAAAAAAACAAACATTGCTGCCGCTTTAAAATTCTTATCCAGTGTAACCAAGAAAAAAGCAATTGTATTTATGCTTTCTGATTTCATGGATGATGGGTACGAAAAAACATTAAAAATTGCAGGAAAAAAACACGATTTAACAGGCATTAGAATTTATGATAAGCATGATGAAGAAATTCCCAATCTAGGAATGGTTCCAATGTTAGATGCAGAAACCGGAGCTGTGCAACTAATAAATACTGCGTCAAAAACAACAAGAACAAACTACAACACAAATGCGATTCGTTTGTTGGACTATTATACAGACACCTTTAAAAGAAGTGGTGCAGGAACTATAAACACTCGTGTCGACGAAAGTTATGTGAAGAAATTATTAGGTTATTTTAAACACAAGGGAAGATAAGAAAGCGTGGTACCTCTTTTAAAAAGAAGCTATTGCGAACTAAACCCTTAACAGTAAAAGAATTTATACATTGAAAATAAGTACAAAAAATACCCCATTTAAAAACCTTGTAGAAGGAAGACAAAAAAGGTCTTCTATTTCTATAGAGCCACATATAAAAAGGTTCGGTTTTTTATTGATATTCCTGTTTTCTATGGTGAGTTTTTCCCAAAAAAAACCACTCGTAAAAGCGGAAATTGACACGACAAACATTCGAATTGGGGAACAATTCAACTTAAAAATCTCTATAAACGAAATCAAGAATGTAATCATTCCAAAACTTGAATTAAAAGGATTGGAAGTGATTGATTCTGTAAAAACAGACACCCTTAAAAACAGTCTTGTTAAAAAATATGTTTTAACTGGTTTTGATAGTGGATCTTTTTACATCCCGCAACAACAAATCTTTGTCAAAAACCAAGCGTTCTTAACAGATTCATTACTGATTAACGTTGCAACTATAGCGATAGATACTTCAAAAATTAAAAAATTCCCCATAAAATCGATCAAAAGTGAACCGTATGTTTTAGACGATTTTAAAGGATATATATGGATTGCCTTAGTAATACTATTGCTATTGGGTCTTTTAGTGTATTTCATCTTCTTCAGAAAGAAAAAAGAAGTAGAAGAAGAAGTTGTCATCCCATTAATTCCTGCCTATGAAGAGGCGATTGAGAAATTGCACCAATTGGATGAAAAACTCTTGTGGCAAAATAATAAAGTAAAAGAGTACTACAGTGAATTAACAGAAATTGTAAGAAATTATATTGGACGAGATATTGAAATTCCCACCTTTGAGCAAACTTCAAATGAAATCATTGAATTGATAGAAGCTCAGAACAACAAAAAGAAGTTAGGCCTTTCAAAAGAAACGATTGCTACTATAAATTCATTACTCAGAAATGCAGATTTAGTAAAATTTGCAAAATCGAAACCTTTGTCTCATGAAATTGAAGACGATCGAAAGTTTGCGGAATTGATTATTACAAAAATTCAACCGAAAGTGATCGAATATAAATCGACGATTGTAGCACAAACACCTAAAACAAATACGAATTCAAAAACAGTAACGAAAGATGTGGACTAATTTTGAATTTTTAAATCCTGGTTTTTTATGGCTTTTAGTGGGCGTCCCCCTCTTCGCAATATGGCACTTTTTTACTCGAAAAAAAGACATGGCTATCTTGACCATGCCAAGTGTAAAAGGGTTTAAAGCAAATGCCTCTTTTGCTTCCAAACTAAAACCTTTTTTATATTTATTACGATTAATGGCAATCACCTGTTTATTAGTTGCTTTGGCAAGACCAAGAAACGTGTCTGTAAGTAAAAAAACAAAAACAAACAGAGGGATTGATATTGTCATGGCCATTGATGTTTCAGCAAGTATGTTGGCAAGGGATCTAAAACCGAACCGATTGGAAGCTTTAAAGAAAGTAGCAATCGACTTTGTGAATAGAAGACCCAATGACAGAATAGGAATTGTCGTTTATGCAGGAGAAAGTTTCACACAAACACCGATTACCAGTGATAAAGGCATTGTGAAAAATACCATTTCAGAATTGAAATGGGGACAATTAGAAGGAGGTACTGCCATTGGAATGGGGCTGGGTTCTGCAGTGAACCGCTTAAAAGAAAGTGAGGCAAAAAGTAAGGTCATTATCTTATTAACGGATGGTGTAAATAACGCTGGTTTTGTAGATCCGAAAACAGCAACAGAACTCGCAAAAGAATTGGCCATTAAAGTCTATACAATCGGTATTGGAACCAATGGTATGGCAGATTTTCCTTGGAGTAAAGACCCTAGAACAGGGAAGCTTCAGTTTAGAAAACAACAAGTTGAAATTGATGAGAAATTGCTACAATTTATTGCCGCAGAGACCCAAGGAAAATACTTTAGAGCCACAAATAACGCTTCATTAAAAGAAATTTATGATGAAATTGACAAACTCGAAAAAACAAAGGTTGAAGAGTTTAAATATTATAATTATCAAGAAAAATACCGAATATTAGTTCTTTTTGCTTTAGGGTTTTTACTCTTAGAGTTCCTGTTAAGAAATACGGTGTTTAAGAGTTTTATTTAGTGCTATTAAAAAATTAAAAAGAAAATATTTCAATTTTCAAAGCTTTTAATAACAAAGAAATGTATCAGATAGAAGAGCCTATTTATTTTTATTTCCTCGCAATAATTCCAGCAGTAGTTGTTGTTTTCTTGTGGGTGTTTTGGTGGAAAAAAAAGACGCAACGAAAATTTGCAAACAGTAGTTTACTCATGCAATTAGCCCCAAATACATCGACCTTTAAATCGGTATTAAAACTTGCTTTTTTACTCATCGGATTGTCTTTGTTGATTATTTCATTGACCAACCCAAAAATGGGAACCAAAATAAAAACCGTAAAAAGAGAAGGGGTGGATGTTGTTTTTGCTTTGGATGTTTCTAAAAGCATGCTGGCAGAAGACATTGCGCCGAATCGATTAGAGAAGTCAAAACAAATTATTTCTAAAATCATCGACAAATTAGGTTCTGATCGGGTTGGAATTATCATTTATGCGGGAAATGCATATCCTCTTTTACCAATTACAACAGATCATGCAGCTGCAAAAATGTTTTTACAGAATGCAAATCCAGACATGGTTTCTAGTCAAGGAACGGCAATCAACGAAGCATTGGACTTGTCTAAGACATACTATAATAATGATGAGCAAACCAATCGTTTTTTAATTATTATTTCAGATGGTGAAGATCATCAAGAAGAAACAAAACAAATTGCACAAAACATTTCGAATGAAGGCATAAAGGTATACACCATTGGTATAGGAACTGAAAATGGCGGACCCATTCCAATGAAACTAAATGGTTCTTTGATTGGTTACAAGAAGGACAACAAAGGCAAAACAGTAATTACCAAAAGGGTTTCAAAAGTTTTGCAAGACATTGCAGATGCATCAAACGGAAACTATATTGACGGAAATAAAACAGAAACTCCTGTAAAAGAACTCGCAACTATTATTGGAAATGCGAAGAAAAGTGAATTTGAAACCAAACAATTTTCAGATTATAAAGATCAATTTCAATGGTTTGTTGGAATTGGACTTTTATTTTTAATTATTGACGGTTTCTTTTTTGAAAAGAAAACAAAATGGTTGAGAAAAGTTGATTTATTCGACGAAGAAAAAAATAAAAAATAAACATCCGATGAAACAAATTCAGACAGTCTTTTTTCTTTTGCTGATTCTTTTGTCATCAACAGAAATTTTCGCCCAAAAGGACACAATCGTAGCTCAAAGAGAAGCAAGAGCCTTGGTGAGAGAAGGAAACAAACTCTATGAAAAAGAGAAGTATGACGATGCTTCTATTGCCTACAGAAAAGCCTTGGACAAGAGTAGTCAATACAAAAAAGCAACCTACAACTTAGGGAACTCAATGTATCAAAACAAAAACTATAAAGAGGCGGTTCCTCAATATGAATTGGCTGTAAAAGCTGCAAAAGACAAATTTGAAAAAGCAGACGGGTATCATAATATTGGAAATGCAATGTTGGAACAAAAACAATATCAACCCGCTGTAGATGCCTTTAAAAATGCTTTACGCAACGATCCGACAGACGATGAAACGCGATATAATTTAGCCGTTGCTCAAAAATTATTAGAAAAAGAAAAGCAAGATCAAAAAAAGGACAAAGACAAAGACAAAAAAAACAAGAATAATAAAGACAAGGACGATAAGAATAAAGACAAGAACAAGGATAATAAAGACGGGAAAGACAAGGATAAAAAGGACGACAAAGACGGAAAGGGCGACAAAAAGAAAGAGGACTCAAAAGATCCTAAAAAGAAAGATGAGAAAGATCAAAAACAAAAGCCAAAACCACAACAAGGTCAAATGTCTCCTCAACAAATTAAGCAATTATTAGAAAGCTTAAATAACGAAGAAAAGAAGACGCAGAAAAAGATGAATGCTAAAAAAGCAAAAGGGAAAAAAGTAAAACAAGAAAAAGATTGGTAAATCCATCTTGAAAACTTTTCTAAGGGAAAAAAACAAAGTTTTAGTATAAAGAGTAAATAGTAATTGTTAAATAATAAAGGAAGCGTAATTTCCCCTCTGGGGAGATAGAGAAAGTAAGATGAAGTTGAAAATCTACATATCGATATTTGTAAGCATCCTAAGCATTGCTTTGGGAGCGCAAGAGGCAAAATTAACAACAACGGTTAGTAAAAATAAGTTGGGTTTAAACCAACGTTTGCGCGTCGAATTTTCAATTAACAAACAAGGTGGAGATAACTTTACACCCCCACAATTCCAAAACTTTAGAATTGTTGGAGGCCCGAGTCAATCGATAAGTCAATCCTATTTTAATGGAAAATCCAGTTACAAGCAATCCTATTCCTACATCGTTCAACCAACAAAAAAAGGGATTCTTATCATTCCTGCTGCAAGCATAGATGTTGATGGAAAAAAAATAAAATCTGCGCCTGTAAAAGTGCGTGTTTTAGACCCTGTAGACATCCCAAAAGACCCAAATGACCCCAACTACATTGCGCAACAGAACATTCATTTGGTTGCCGAAATATCAAACGCAAGGCCCTATGTTGGTCAAGGCGTTTATGTAGAATATCGATTATACATAAGTAATAATATCAATGTCTACGATGCAGGCATTATTCAAGCGCCTAAATACAATGGTTTTTGGAGTCAAGAAATTAAAATAAACGGATTAAGTGCTAAAAAAGGCACCTATAATGGAGAACCCTACAAATATTTCACACTTCAAAAATCCCTTCTAATACCCACAAAATCGGGAAAACTATCTTTAGATCCAATGAAGATGGAAGTTGCTATTGGTGTCCCTACAGGAAGGGGAGATTTCTTCGGGAATCCGATTACAAAAAACATCCGAAAAGAATTTGCTTCGGCAAAAAAAATCATCAATTCAAAAGAACTTCCTTTAGATGGAAAACCGCTAAATTTTACAGGGGCTGTTGGCGATTATTCGTTTTCAGTAGACACAGATAAGCAGGTTTTAAAAGCCAATGAAAGTTCACAAATAAAAGTAACTGTAAAAGGAAAAGGAAATTTGAAATTATTTGAGTTACCTGAAGTAGTTGTCCCAAAAGAATTAGAAATATACGCCCCAGAGAGAAAAGAGCGTGTGCGTATTCTTTCAAGCGGGATCTCGGGTACTATTAGCGATCTATATACCGTAGTTCCTCAATTTAAGGGAAAATATAAGGTGCCAAATATTTCTTTTTCTTACTTTAATCCAACTCAAAAAAAATACAAAACAATTACAACTGAAGATTTAATTGTCAATGTTTTAGAAGGCAAAGAGCTCGTGTCAGCGGCAGCTAATCCTGTACAGAAACAAGCCTTGAAAATCACGGGAAAAAACTTTCGATATATTCAAACCAAAACAACATTTACAACAGGTAAACAAAATGATTTCTTTAAATCGAATAGCTTTTACCTCTTACTGTTGCTGTCTTTTATTGCAATACCTAGCGGAATTTTTATTGCGAAGAAGCAGGAAGAACGCAATAGCGATCTTATTGGAAATAAATTAAGGCGTGCAGAACGGCTTGCCAAAAAGTATTTGTCAGAGGCAGCAAAACAATTGGGTAAAAAAGAAGCTTTTTATGAATCTTTAGAACGCGCTTTACATAATTATTTAAAGGCAAAGCTAGGCATAGAAACAATAGAGATTAGCAAAGAGAAAATTACACAAATTTTGCAAGACAAAAAAGTAAGTGAGGTGGCTATCAAACATTTTATGGAAGTGCTTGAAGATTGTGATTTCGCAAGGTATGCTCCGAGTACAACTTTAGAGATGAAAGAGGAATATGAAAAAGCAAAAGAAATTATTATTGAACTAGATAAACAATTTTAGCATGAAAAAAATCTTCTTTTTACTGGTATTTGTGTCCAGTTTTGCACACTCCCAAAGTTCAGAAGCATTGTTTACTGCGGGAAATGATTTTTATAAAAAAGGTGAAATTGAAAAGGCAATTGAAGCCTATCGAAAAATAGAATCTCAAGCAGTCATTTCTTCTGAATTGTATTATAATTTGGGAAACTGCTATTATAAATTAAACAAGGTTGGTGCGACGATTTACAACTATGAAAAATCACTACAATTAGATCCCTTAAATGAAGATGCTGCAAATAATTTAGTTTTTGCAAAAAGGTTGACTATCGATCGGATTGAAGAACTACCAAAATCAGTTTTCCAGAAGTTAAATACAAATTACTTACAAAAATACTCCTACAATCAATGGGCTATAATTTCTTGTGGCTTTTCATTATTAACAGCCGCCCTCTTTTTGCTGTTTTACTTTGCGCACCACTCTTCTAGAAAAAGAGTCTACTTCACATTAAGTATTGTATGTTTTGTATGCTTTGTAACTTCAATGTCAATTACACACAATCAATATAATTTTGCTAAAAATGAAATTTATGCGATTGTTTTTTCAGAAAAAGTTGATGTTAAAAATGGGCCTACTGTAAATTCAGAAAACATTTTTACGCTACATGAAGGCACCAAGGTGAAAGTTCTAGATACCGTTGATCAATGGAAAAAAATAAAATTAGTAGATGGAGAGATTGGTTGGATTGCTGCAAAAGAAATCAAACTGTTGAGCCTTTTTTAAATTTTATTTAACAGTTTATTTGAATTTGTTTTTTAAATTTGTCGACTAATTTAGAATTAAATTTATTTGAGAGTTATTATCGCCCTTTTTTTCTCACTTTTATTTATCATTGTTCTCACGGCACCTTCTGTTATCAGTTTGATGGATGAGACGCAAGAGATAAGTATTTTCTTGGATCTAAATGAAGAAGAGGAGAATAATGAAGGAAAGAATGGTGAAGAATCTAAAACAGATGCTGAAGTAAAGTTACTTACTGCTTCACAGAATGGCGTTTCTGATTTAAATAAAATTCAGGAAAAGAGAAACATTCGTTTTCGATCTAAATATTACTTTTCAGAATATTCTAAAATAGACACTCCTCCCCCCAAAAAAATACTTATTTTATAAGTAATTCTTAAAAAATTCATCCATTTTATCAAAAAAATAAACGCTCATTAGAAATTGAGTGCAAAAATATTATATCTATGTTTAAATATATTAAAAGCGATTTACCCGCAAGTATTGTAGTTTTTTTCGTGGCATTACCCTTATGTTTAGGGATTGCATTGGCAAGTGGTGCGCCACTATTTTCTGGGCTTATTGCTGGAATCATTGGTGGAATTGTTGTCGGTGGACTAAGTGGTTCTAAAATTGGAGTAAGTGGTCCTGCTGCTGGATTAGCAGCAATCGTATTAACTGCTATTGGCACTTTAGGGGGGTATGAAAACTTTTTAGTGGCAGTCGTTTTAGGAGGAATTATCCAAATAATCTTTGGATTTTTAAAGGCTGGGATTATTGGGTATTACTTTCCTTCATCAGTAATTAAAGGAATGTTGACAGGGATTGGAATCATCATTATTTTAAAACAAATCCCTCATTTCTTTGGATACAATGCAAATCCAGAAGGAAACTTTGCATTCTTTCAAGTAGACGGAGGAAATACATTTTCAGAACTCTTTAAAACTTTAAACAACATCAGTTTAGGAGCCACAATTATTGGTTTTATTGGATTGGGGATCTTATTGCTTTGGAGCAATGTTTTATCGAAAAAAGGACGCTTCTTTCAATTAGTTCAAGGACCGTTAGTAGCTGTTATCGCTGGTATTGTTTACTTCTATGTAACAGATCAAGATTCGGCCTACGGTATCGGTGCATCGCTATTGGTAAGTGTTCCAGTACCTGACAGCTTAGAGATGTTCCTAGGACAGTTTAGTTTTCCAAATTTCAACGCGATTACAAATCCAGAAGTTTGGATTGTTGGTTTTACCATTGCATTGGTTGCAAGTTTAGAAACCTTATTGTGTGTAGAAGCTACAGACAAATTAGATCCACATAAAAACGTAACCCCTACCAACAGAGAGCTCTTGGCTCAAGGAACGGGAAATATTATCTCCGGAATGATTGGAGGATTGCCAATTACTCAAGTAATTGTTAGAAGTTCCGCAAACATTCAATCGGGTGGTAGAACAAAGTTATCGGCAATTATTCATGGATTTTTATTATTAATATCGGTTCTTTTAATTCCAACCTTATTAAATAAAATTCCATTATCTGTATTGGCTGCCGTATTATTAATTGTAGGATATAAATTGGCGAAACCAGCATTATTTGTCAAAATGTACCAACAAGGATGGAAGCAATTTCTTCCTTTTACAGTTACCGTTTTAGGAATTGTTTTTACCGATTTATTAGTGGGAATTGGCTTAGGATTAGCAGTCGGAATCGTTGTGATTTTGATTAAAAGTTTCCAAAACTCACACTTTCTTCACATTGAAGATAACAGTAATGGAAAACATAAAATTAAAATGACGCTGGCAGAAGAAGTAACCTTTTTTAACAAAGGAGCTATTTTAAATGAGCTAGATAGATTGCCAGAAGGAAGCTACTTAGAATTAGATGTTAGAAAAACAAGATACTTAGACAATGATATCATTGAAATTTTAGAAGACTTCGCTCTTAAGGCGAAAGAAAGGGAAATTAATATTCAACTTATCTCTGAAAGAGGAGTTGCAGAAAACCCTTCAAGCTATATTGAGTTTTTTGAATTAGGTTCTAAAAAATCTGCGTAAAGAAAAAATCAAAAAAATTAAAATTATATTAACGAGCTTAATTGCTTATTAAAACAAAACAATTAAAAATTATATTATGAAAGCACATACATTAGAAACACAATCAGCAATTTCGCCAAACAAGGCCATCGAATTACTTAAAGAAGGAAACGCTCGTTTTGTGAAAAACAAAGAAGTGTCTAGAGATTTGTTAGCACAAGTTAGCGATACAAGTACGGGTCAATATCCTTTTGCAACGATTTTAAGCTGCATCGATTCACGCGTATCTTCAGAAATTATTTTTGATCAAGGAATTGGCGATATTTTTAGTGCGAGAGTTGCTGGGAATTTCGTGAATGAAGACATCTTAGGAAGTATGGAATTTGCATGCAAATTAGCAGGTACAAAAGTAGTTGTTGTTTTAGGGCATACTGCTTGTGGTGCCGTTAAAGGGGCTTGTGATGACGCAAAATTAGGAAACTTAACCGCTTTACTTAGCAAAATAAAACCAGCAGTAAACGCAGTGACATCTCCTAGTGACCCAAGTTTACGAAATTCAAAAAACATAGACTTTGTCAATGAAGTAGCAGCAAAAAATGTACACTTAACCATTGATAATATCAGAACACAAAGCCCTGTTTTAAAGGAATTGGAAGACAGCAATGCTATCAAAATAGTCGGCGCTATGTATGACATCAACAACGGTGTTGTTACTTTCTATTAGTCCCCAAAAAAACGTTCAAAAAAGCCAATCGTAAACGATTGGCTTTTTTTTTGTAAAAATTTACCTATTGAAAAAGAATTCTCTTTGAAGGAATTATTATGATTTGAGTTCGGACAACTAATAAAGCAATGTTTCTAAAGCAATACCTGCTCGTGTCACCGTGTATTTATGAAAAGTAGATTTCTACAGAAATCAGAAAAAAACATTATATAATTTCTTGAAGCAGCTCATCAGCTGTATCTTCTTTTATTATGGAAGGAAAAATAAGCGGTGCAATTTTCTTGACAGGTGCATATAAAATTGAATCGTCTAACGTTTCTTTTTTAACAAAGGGAATGGTGTTGTTCATTTTTCCAAAAAAGATAAAAACAACGCTCAAAATAAGTCCTATTTTTAAAGCTCCAAAAAGGCCTCCTAATCCTTTATTTAAAAAGCCTAAAGCAGCAAAATCTGCTAATTTGGTTAATAATTTTCCTGCAAGCGCAATGACAACAATAATAATAACAAAGGTCCCTGCAAAAGCTGCTAAGGAAATATACTCCTCGCTCCAGGAAACACTGTCTTTTAAATAATCTGAAATAAAATAGGAGAAATGGATAGAACCATATACACCAATGATTAAAGCAGCCAATGAAGCAACCTCAACGAAAAGACCTTTCATAATACCTCGAACGAATCCAAAGAGTAAAAGTGCAGCAATGACAATATCAAAAATATTCATTTTTAATAATTTTCATCAAACCTACATATTTTTTTCCACATTATAAAAAGCACGTTTGTATCTTTACCACCTTATAAAAACACCTGATGTCAAAAAACACTGAATTAAAAGAGAAATGGGAGTTGTTGGTTGAAAAACTTTCTACACAATTTGCAGATGGAGATGCGATTGATTTGGACTCCATCATATATCTTATTGGAGTACAAGAATTAGGAAAAGGGCATAGCGTGTTTAAAAAGGATGAAAAAGTAAACTTAATGCACATTGCAATTTGTAAACTTTTAGAACCTTATGGGTATTATGAATTTGATTATTATGATACAGATGGATGGCCGCATTATAAAACCATCACAGACTTACCTCACTTAAAAGCAGGGGAACAAACGGTATTAATGAAGGAAGCAATTGTAAGTTATTTTGAAGGTATTGGGTTTTTTAAGTAACTGACAATTTTCGAATCATTTTTGACAAGAGTTTCGGGAACATTCGTTTTACAAAAACAGCGAGTTTCTCTTTGAAACCGGCAATATAAACTTCCTCTTTTTTCTGTTGTATCGCCTTCGCCATTAATTTTGCGAAATGTACTGGTGCAATTCCATTTTGAGTGGCTTTATCCATGGTTTGTTGTGGAGAACCATCTCCTGTTAAAGCATTTCTTGAAACATTGGTTTTTACAAAACCTGGGCATACTAAAGTAACCGCAATGTGATCTTCATAAACTTCTGCGCGCAAACTATCAAAAAACCCATGCAACGCGTGTTTAGAAGCTGCATAAGAGGAACGTAAAGGAGTACCAATTTTACCAACAATACTCGTGGTTGTTACAAAATGTCCACTTCTTTTGGCGATAAAATGAGGCAGCAGTGCTTTTGTTAATGCAACGGTGCCTAAATAATTAATATCCATAATTCGTTTGTCAACGGAAAAATCTGTGTCTTTGGCAAATGAGCGTTGACTAACCCCTCCATTATTAACCAAAATATCTACCCCGCCAAAGAGCGTAATCGCAGCAGTTGCTTTCTCTTGTAATGTTTTAGAAGCTTCTAAATCTAATGCTAGAATTTTTACTTTTGAAGGATCAGCACAAGCCTGTTTCACCAATTCTAAATCAGCTGTTTTTCTGGAAGACAAAATTAAGGTGGCATTTTGTTTTGATAATTCAATTGCCAATGCCTTACCAATCCCTGAAGAAGCGCCTGTAATCCAAACGACTTTATTAGAAAAATCCATGTTCTTATTTTTAAGCTAAATATAACCTTTTTAATGGAGAATTAGTATTTTTGGAGCGCTTATTGAACGGTATTTAATCTATTAAAACCTCTTTGAAAATGAAAAAATTTTGCTTGTTTCTCCTTTTTTGTTCCACATTTAGTTATGCTCAATTTTCAATCAACGGAACTCTAACAAAAGAGTTAGAAAGTGACTGGGTCATCCTCTATAAAATTGAAAGCACCCAACAGGTCTTTGTCGCAAACACAACGATTAAAAAAGATTCACTACTTACTAATGGGAAAAAAGTAGCTGTCGGCACTTTTTCTTTCACCCTCCCGTCTACAGCAAAAAGTGGCACTTACAGGGCTACATATCGATTGAAAGGAGCTGGTTCTGTTGATTTTATTTTTAATAAAGAAAACATCAATTTTACCTTTCACCCAGATTATCCAGAAGCAACCGTATTGTTTTCTGATTCGAAAGAAAATATTCTTTACAGAAAATATTTGAAAGCATTTTCTCTAAAACAGCAAAAATTAGATTCTATCCAAATTGCTGTTTTAAGAAACAAAACACTGGTTTTAGATGCTGAATACAAAAAAGCAACAACAGAAGTAACGACGATTCAAAAGAAGTTTTTAAACCGTTCAAAAGGAATGTATGTCTACCCTTTTGTAAAAAATTCTATAAGAGAAATTCCTTCAGAAATCATAAAAACGCCCCAAGCGTATATGACAAATATGACAACCTCTTTTTTTGATAATATCGATTTTTCTAATACTACATTAATCAATTCTACTTTTTTAACCAATAAAATTATAGAGTATGTTTTTTATATCAATTACTCAGATGATCAAACACAACAAAACAATTTATTTAAAAAATCAATTGACGTTGTGCTGTCTAAAATAAAAGATCCTCAATATAAAAAAGACATCATTGTTTTTTTAATCGCACAATTTGAAACAATCAACAGCCTTGAAAGTATTGATTACTTACTAGAAAGTCAATATAAAAAACTCCCTAAAAGTATTCAAGATCAAGAATTCGTCACTCAGAAAAAGAAGCTGTTTGCTGCTGAAATTGGTCGCATAGCACCCGATTTTTCTTGGACAGAAAATGGAAAGACCCTTCAACTTTCTACCCTAAATAGTGCTGAAAATTATCTACTCATTTTTTGGAGTACAGATTGCTTGCATTGTTTAACTGAAATCCCACAGTTATATGCCCATCTTCAAGGAAACAAATCGCTAAAAGTAATTGCTTTTGCGATGGAAAAAAACGATGTACGATGGAAAAAAATGAAAACCGATTTACCAAATTGGCATCATGTTTTAGGGTTGAAAAAATGGCAAAACGAGACGGCGGTTACTTATAATATCAATGCGACTCCAAACTATTTCGTCCTCGACAAAAACAAGAAAATTATTGGAAAACCTGTCTTATTGAAAGATTTAAAGAGCTTTTTAGAACAACTTTAAAAGTGAAGAAATGCGTCTTTTAAATGTTCTATCTTAGTTGTATTCTTTTGATGAATAATTGCAATAATATCAAACCGTACCTCAACATCGAGATCTCTTTCTATCACATAATTGTCAATTGCTGAAAGGAGTAATTTTATTTTTTTAGGATTTACAAAGTCTTGCGGGTTTCCAAAATAATCGGAAGAACGTGTTTTTACTTCTACAACGGCTAAGACATTTTCTTTCTGAGCAATGATATCTACTTCTGCTTTTAAAAAACGGTAATTCACTTCCAAAATTTGATACTCGTTTTTAATTAAGTAATCAATTGCAAGTAGTTCTCCTTTTTCTCCAAGTTCGTTGTGCGCTGCCATACATTATTGAGTTTCTTTTAATTTTTGCGTATACCGCTTAATTTCTTTGATCACTTTGGGCGCTAAAATAAAGGTAGAAATCATGGTGGGTATTGCCATTAAAGCAAAGGCGCCGTCAATAAAGTTGAGCATCATGCTAAACGGGGTAGTCGCTGCTAAAATAATACTGAAGATGTATATGTAATTATAGTAGTGTTTTTTGTCTGATCCGATTAAAAAGGACAAACATTTGGTTCCGTAATAAGAATAAGAAAACAACGATGAAAGGCTGAATATAAAGACACAAATGATTAACAAATAAGGCCCAATTCCAGGCATTGCAGCTCCAAAAGCAGCAGCAGTTAGACTTACACCATTGTCCGAAGTTGTTTCCCAAACACCTGTTACAAGTATTGCGAGTGCAGTAAGTGTACATACAACAATAGTATCTATTGCTGGCCCCAACATTGCGACCAAGCCTTCTCGAACCGGTTCTTCTGTTTTAGCTGCTCCGTGCGCTAATGCAGCTGTTCCAATACCTGCTTCGTTAGAAAATGCACCTCTTCGAACACCGTGTAAAATTAAGGCTCCTAAAACACCTCCAAACATTGGATCTCCTTTAAAGTTGTCTGCTGCAAAAGCATCTGTAACCATCATTAACAAATATTTTGGCACTACTTCATAATTCGTTATTAAAATAATCATCACAAAAACAAAATAAAGAAGTACCATAGATGGCACCATTTTAGCGGCCGTACTCCCTATCCGTTTTAACCCACCGTACATAATAATCGAAGTTAAAACTACTAAAAGGAGCGCAATGGTCAAGTTGGTTCCAAAACTTATCGTGAATCCGTTTGGCACTAAAATAATATCGTTAATTGCTTGGGTGAGTTGATTGACATTTACCACGGGAAGGGCACCAAACATTCCAAAAACACAAAACATCACAGCCAAAGGTTTCCAAGATTTTCCCAAACCTTCCGTAATAAAATACATGGGCCCACCTTGAAGATCGCCATTACTATCTTTTCCTCGATACATAATGGCAAGCGTCGAAGTAAAAAATTTGGTACTCATTCCAACTATGGCACTCATCCACATCCAAAACATAGCGCCGGGTCCTCCTACAGAAATTGCAACGGCTACACCTGCAATATTCCCCATACCAATGGTTGATGAAAGCGCGGTAGACAATGCTTGAAAATGGGTGATTTCACCTGTATCATTTGGATTGTCATAGGTACCTCGCAACACTTGTATTGCGTGTCCTAAGTATCTAAAAGGTAAAAATCTTGAATAAATTAAAAGAAATATCCCTCCTCCGATTAATAAAAATACCAAAGGCGGCCCCCAAACAAAAGTGGAGAAATCTGCAATAAAATTTTCGATGTTTTTAATCAAAACTTATGGTTATGGTTGTGTCAAATTCAAGGAGTACATTTCTCCCCATAATTAAGGCGTTATTGGTGGTTTCATGGCCTGCAGGAAAACCAAATAAAACAGGGATTTTTTCAGGAATACTCTCTAAAATAAGTTCTTCAATAGTGCTTCCCCATTTTGTAGTATTTTGTTTGATATTGGAAATATCACCAACAATTACGGCGTTTACATTTTTAAAATACCCCGCTCTTTTTAGGCTTTGTAACATCCGATCGATACTGTATTTATATTCACCAATTTCCTCAATAAATAAGATTTTTTGGTCTGTATTAATTTGACTTTCAGAGCCCAGCATAGAGGCTAAAATGGCAAGGTTCCCACCGACTAATTGTCCTTTTAGCGCGTTTATTGGCGTTGATAAAACACCCTTTCTATTGTAAGGAGAAGCGGGTATTTCATAGGTAAGTTCTTCCCCAAAGAGGGCTTTTTTAAAAGTGGCAATGGTTTCAATAATTTCTGTATCTTCATTCTGCAAGCTGGTGGCCATCATTGCGTGAATGGTTTCTACGCCTGTGTTATGTATATGATTGTGGAAAGCAGTAATGTCTGAATATCCAATAATCCATTTGGGGTTGGTTTGAAATTGTGAAAAGTCAAGGGTCTCTAAAATTCTTACGGAACCATATCCTCCTCTTGCTGCCCAAATTGCTTTGATGTTTGGGTTGTCTAAGGCTTTTTGAAAATCGGCAGCTCGTTCTTTGTCTGTTCCTGAAAAATGCTTTCCGTTATTAAACATATTTTCTCCCAATACGACCTGTAAACCCCAGCTTTCTAAAAGTGCTGTTGCTTTTTCAATCACTTCGACTTTATTTTTTAAAATTCCTGCAGGTGCAACAATTGCAATGGTATCGCCTTTTTTTAATGTTGGTGGCTGAATTAATTTCACGGGTACTTCTTGGGCATTTACCAAGGAAGATATCAGAACTAAAGCAATTGTAAAAAATAGATTTTTCTTCAAAATAGACTCTTTTATAGGTGCAGCGATCCTAAAATTAGAACCCTGTAAATGTATTGATTTTCAATGGGTATTAAAACGGCGTTTTTTGTACTTTTGTGTTTCAGAAATAAATCTACAAAATAAATCAAGGAAAATTCGATGAATACTCCAAAAAGATATACGATTACTGCCGCTTTACCTTATACAAATGGACCGATTCATATTGGACATTTGGCTGGGGTCTATGTGCCCGCAGATATTTATGCCCGTTTTTTACGTTTAACAGGAAAAGACGTTGCGTACATTTGTGGTTCTGACGAGCATGGTGTTGCCATTCCAATGCGCGCAAAAAAAGAAGGGGTGTCTCCACAAGATATTATTGACAAATACCACGGCATCATCAAACAATCTTTTGTTGATTTTGGGATTTCTTTTGATAATTATTCTCGTACCTCTTCAAAAATTCATCATGAAACTGCCTCTGAATTTTTTACAAAAATGCACAATGATGGAGAATTCATTGAAGAAGTATCTGCACAATTGTACGATGCTGAAGCCAATCAATTTTTAGCAGATCGTTTTGTTGTAGGAACTTGTCCGAAATGTAATTTCGAGGAAAGTTATGGCGATCAATGTGAAAGTTGTGGAACGTCTCATAACGCTACTGATCTAATCAATCCAAAATCTTCAATTACTGGAAATGTACCGAGTTTAAAAGAAACCAAACACTGGTTTTTACCTTTAGACAAACACGAAGCGTTTCTACGTGAATGGGTTTTAGAAGGACACAAAAAAGACTGGAAACCGAATGTATACGGACAAGTAAAATCTTGGGTAGAGGATGGTTTAAGACCGAGAGCAGTTACTAGAGATTTGGACTGGGGAATTCCAGTGCCTGTAGAAGGTGGAGAAGGAAAAGTCTTGTATGTTTGGTTTGATGCGCCTATTGGATACATTTCATCGACCAAAGAATGGGCAGCTAGAGAAGGAAAAAACTGGGAAGATTACTGGAAAAAAGACGATACCAAATTGGTGCATTTTATTGGGAAAGACAACATTGTTTTTCACTGTATTATTTTTCCAAGTATGTTAAAAGCCCATGGAGATTATATTTTACCAGAAAATGTTCCTGCAAATGAATTTTTAAATTTGGAAGGCAATAAATTATCTACTTCTAAAAACTGGGCCGTTTGGTTGCACGAATATTTAGAGGAATTTCCAGGGCAGCAGGATGTGTTGCGCTATACCTTAACCGCAAACGCTCCAGAAAGTAAAGACAACGATTTTACTTGGAAAGATTTTCAAGCAAAAAACAACAACGAATTGGTGGCCATTTTTGGAAACTTCATCAATCGAGTGGTGGTGTTAACCAACAAATATTATACGGGTGAAGTGCCGCTTCCCGGAGCATTTACAGAAATAGATGAAGATGTATTAGCTGCTGTTAAAGAGTTTCCAAACACCATTGGAAAATCCATAGAACGATACCGTTTTAGAGAAGCCTCTCAAGAATTAATGAATCTGGCAAGACTTGGAAACAAGTATTTGGCAGATGAAGAGCCATGGAAAGTGATTAAAGTAGATGCAACACGTGTACAAACAATTATGTATGTTGCTTTGCAAATCTCTGCGGCTTTGGCGGTAGTTTCTGAGCCTTTTTTACCGTTTACTTCTACAAAGTTGAAAACCATTTTAAACATTGACAAATCACTCTCTTGGAGTGATATTCATGAAAAAGAGGTGTTGCTTGCTGCAAAACATCAAATCAACAAAGCGGAATTATTGTTTACTAAAATTGAAGACAAAAGTATTGAAGCGCAACTTGAAAAACTACTCGCCACAAAACGTTCTAATGCGCAAGAGAAAAAAGTCGTGGCTCCGCAAAAAGAGGTAATTGATTTTGAAGATTTTTCAAAATTAGATGTCCGAGTGGGAACTATTTTAGCGGCAGAGAAAGTCGCGAAAACCAAAAAATTATTGCAATTAAAAGTGGATGTTGGTATCGATGTTAGAACCATTGTTTCTGGAATTGCTGAAAGTTTTTCTCCAGAAGACATTATCGGACAACAAGTTTCTGTATTGGTCAATTTAGCGCCCCGTAAAATTAGAGGTGTGGAAAGCCAAGGGATGATTTTAATGACGGATACTCTTGACGGTAAGCTCGCCTTTGTTGCGCCTGAAAGAAGTATTAAAAACGGTCAAGAAGTAAGTTAATGCTAAAAATAGCATACCATCCTATTTATAGTCACGAATTGCCTGCTGGTCATCGATTTCCAATGGAAAAATACGACCTGCTTCCTGAACAATTATTGTATGAAGGGACCTGTATTGCTGAAAACTTCTTTACACCAGAAATTCCAAACAACAAGCATTTTTTTACAGTGCATGATCCTGAATACTTCTTTGATTTATTCAATATCTCGCTTTCTCAAAAAGCGGCTAGAAAAATTGGCTTTCCGTTATCGGAAGTCCTCATCGATCGAGAAATGATCATTGCGGATGGTACGATGAAAGCAAGTGAATTTGCCCTCCAATTTGGCATTGCCATGAACATTGCAGGCGGAACGCATCATGCTTTTTCAAACAGAGGGGAAGCTTTTTGCATGCTAAACGATCAAGCAATTGGGGCAAGATACCTCCAACAGAAAGGACTTGCTAAAAAAATTCTCATTGTCGATTTAGACGTGCATCAAGGAAATGGTACTGCGGAAATCTTTCAAAACGATGCTTCTGTTTTTACCTTCTCAATGCATGGTGAAAAAAATTACCCCTTTACAAAGGAAAAAAGCGACTTAGACATTGGATTAAAAACAGATACGAACGACGCAGATTATCTCTCCCTTTTAAAAGAAACGCTTCCAAAACTCATTCAGCAAGAAAAACCAGATTTTATCTATTACTTATGTGGAGTTGATGTGATCGCAACGGATAAACTAGGGAAATTAGCCCTAAGTATTGAAGGCTGTAAGGAACGAGATCGGTTTGTTTTACAAACCTGTTTCGATCTAGAAATCCCGGTAATGTGTTCTATGGGAGGAGGGTATTCCCCGGATGTTAATACCATCGTTACTGCACATGCCAATACTTTTAGAGTAGCACAAGAAATTTATTTTTAAAAAAAGAAACCTGAACGAATCGTCCAGGTTTCTCTTTTCATAACAATTTACAAGGAGTTACTTACTCCCCAGTAGTAATAAATCATTCACAAGAATTTCTGTTACATATCGTTTTTCTCCTTCCTTCGTTTCATAAGAACGGTTGGTGAGTTTTCCTTCTACTGCAATTTCTTGCCCCTTCTTTACGTAGTTTTCTACAACACTTACAAGACCGCCTCTCACAACAACATTGTGCCAATAGGCACGCTCAACTTTTGTGCCTTCTTTGTCTTTGTAACTATCGTCTGTGGCCATCGAAAATTTTGCCATTTTGTTTCCGTCTTGGAAAGTTACGATTTCTGGTTCTCCACCCAATCTACCAATTAACTGTACTTTGTTTCTTAACGTATTCATAAGATAAGTTTTTTAAAACACCTGCTTTCGCTTGGTGCATGTTTATAATTTGTTTTTGTTGATTCGTTTCAACACTGCAAAGTTGCGAAACCAAAGAAGTTTTATTCGGTTGCAAAGTAATTACTTTCGGTTGTAATTAATTGTAGTCGTTTGTAAACGAATAATTATGTATCTTTGTCTCATGGAAAAAAGAGAATGCTTAGAATGCAAAGAACCCGTGAAAGGTAGAGTAGATAAGAAATTCTGTTCTGATTATTGTAGAAATGCCTACAATAACAACGTAAATAAAGACAGTAAAAACCTGATTCGGAATATCAACAATCGGCTACGAAAAAATCATAAAATTTTAACGGATTTAAACATTTCAGGAAAAACGAAAGTCACCAGAACAAAATTATACGATAAAGGATTCGATTTTCAGTTTTTCACTTCACTCTACAAAACCAAAACGGGGAACACCTATTTTTATATTTATGATGAAGGATATTTGGCCTTAGAAAATGAACTCTTCTTACTCATTCGAAAAGAACGTTAAAGCAACTAAAATTGTTTTGAAGGAAGGAAATTACTTAATTAAGATTTCTTTTTGCTGCAAAAAAGCGCTTTAAGATTTGAGCACATTCGTTTTCTAAAATACCACTAACTACTTTTGTTTTTGGATGCAATTTGGTTTTTAGGTTCACAAAACCTCGATCAGGTTCAGAGGCACCATATACAATTTTACCAAGCTGTGCCCAATAACTTGCACCGGCACACATTTGACAAGGTTCTAGGGTTACATACATCGTACATTCTTTCAAATACTTTCCTCCAAGAAAATCGGCAGCAGCCGTAAAAGCTTGCATTTCGGCATGGGCTGTAACATCGTTTAAGGTTTCTGTTAAGTTGTGCGCTCTTGCTATAATTTGATCTTTTAAAACAATCACAACTCCCACAGGTACTTCGCCTTTGTCAAAAGCAGAAGCGGCTTCTTGCAGTGCTTTTTGCATAAAATAGGTGTCATCGAAGGGCTGTATCATCTCGGAAATATTAGAAGTACGAATTTAAGTAATTTATTTACGATAGATTTGCATTTCTTTGGGTTCGTTTTACGGACACAGAAAGTTATATTGTATTTTTGTATTCCAATGACGCATTTGTTAAAGCACATATCCCATCCAGCAGATTTAAGAAAATTAAATCCTGCACAACTTCCGCAGTTGGCTGCAGAATTGCGTGCGTTTATTATTGATGTTGTTGCTACAAAAGAAGGACATTTAGGAGCAAGCTTAGGTGTTGTAGAGCTTACCATAGCATTACACTATTTATTTGATACTCCCAATGATTTATTGGTATGGGATGTTGGGCACCAAGCCTACGGACACAAAATTTTAACCGGAAGAAAAGAACGTTTTCATACCAACAGACGCTATGAAGGCATTGCAGGGTTTCCAACAAGAAAAGAAAGCAAATTTGATGCTTTTGGTGTTGGGCATTCTTCGACCTCTATTTCTGCTGCGCTAGGAATGGCCATTGCGTCAAACTTAAAAGGAGCCACCGAAAAACAACATATTGCCGTTATTGGCGACGCTTCTATTGCAAGCGGGATGGCTTTTGAAGCATTGAATCATGCAGGTGTTTCTAAGGCCAATTTACTCATCATTCTAAACGACAATGCCATTGGTATAGATCCGGCTGTTGGTGCATTAAAGGCATATTTAACAAAGGTGAAAACCGATCGGAAATTAGCCACACAAAATAACATTATAAAAGCTCTAAATTTTGATTATTCTGGCCCTATAGATGGTCATAATTTACCAAAATTACTTGCTGAGTTAGGTCGTCTAAAATCTGTTAAGGGGCCTAAATTTTTACATATTATTACCACCAAAGGAAAAGGACTACAGCAGGCTGAAGAAGATCAGGTAACCTACCACGCACCTGGGAAGTTTGATAAAATTTCGGGAATACGCCTTAAAAAAGAAAACGATTTGTACACCAAATACCAAGATGTTTTTGGTAAGACCTTGGTAGAATTGGCCTCAGAAAACAAGAATATTGTGGGCATTACACCCGCAATGCTTACAGGGAGTTCTTTGAAGTTTATGCTACATAAATTCCCAGAAAGAACCTTTGATGTTGGGATTGCAGAACAACATGCAGTGACTTTAGCCGCTGGTATGGCCACGCAAGGATTGATCCCATTTTGTGCTATTTATTCAACTTTTTTACAACGTGCTTATGACCAAATAATACACGATGTTGCCTTGCAAAACCTTCCTGTCATCTTCTGTTTGGATAGAGCAGGCTTGGTGGGTGAAGATGGAGCAACACATCATGGTGTATTTGATTTGTCCTACCTAAGATTGATTCCCAATTTAAGCATCTGCGCTCCAAGAAATGAAATTGAATTGCGAAATCTTCTATACACCGCCCAGTTAGGGTTGAAGCATCCAATAGCAATTCGATATCCTAGAGGAACAGGAACAATTATTGATTGGAAACAACCTTTTAAAGCCATTGAAATTGGTTCGGGAGAACTTTTACGTAAAGGAACGAAAACAGCGCTGTTGTCTATCGGAACAATCGCAGACAACGTTATAAAGGCAGTAGATTTGATAAAAGACCCTACTACTTTTTCACATTATGATCTGCGTTTTGTAAAACCTTTGGATACTCAATTATTGCATACGATCTTTAAAGAATACACCAACATTATTACCATTGAAGATGGCGCTATAAAAGGGGGGGTTGGAAGTGCTATTTTAGAGTTTGCTTCCGAAAACAACTACCAACAACCTATAAAAGTATTGGGCATTCCAGATATTTTTATTGAACATGGTTCGATTCTAAAACTGCAAGAAAAAATTGGATTAGATCCCCTTTCTTTGTCAAAAGAATTTCAAAATTTTATATAAAAAAAGACGCTATTAATAGCGTCTTTTATATTTAGTGTTCTAATTTGTAATTATTCAATCACAATTTTCTTTGAAGCTTTTCTACCTGCCTCATCGATTAAATTAACAATGTAAACTCCTGCACTGGTGTTTATAGAAATTTCTTGTCTTTCATTTTCCTTAAAGTCTAAGGTTGCTGCATATACCTGTCTTCCTCTAAGATCAAATACAGCTACTTGTGAGACCTTTAATTCATTTTTTCCAAAGATGGTAAAGTTTCCATTTGATACGGTTGGGTAAACGGTAAATGTTTCATTCCCTTTTAATACTTCATCTACAGACGCTGTTGCCCCGGTAAATTGTCCTGAGAAAACACCTCTACCATAAGTAGCAGCAAAAACAACATTGTCATCTCTTAAATCAAGATCCATTACTTTTACGTTTTTCATCCCATTATTGGACTGCACCCAATTTGGGTTTTCGGCGTTAAAGTTTGCTGTTTTCCAAACCCCTAATTCTGTCCCAATAATTACTTCTTCAGGTCTTAAAGGATTTTGTAAAATGGCTTTTACAGGAATGTCTGGGAAATCACCTTCTTTAGAAGACCAATTCGCACCGGCATCACTAGAATACCATATATTTTTTACACCATAATTATGCATGGTTACAAAAATTTCATTCTCACTTGCACCAAATTCAATATCAGAAACAGTTCCTACAAATTCGGGTCCTGTAATTTCAGACCACGCAGGGAATTCTCCGTCTGCATTGTCAATTTGTATGATTTTTCCATTTTTTAAACCTGCGAGTAATTTCGTAGATGTTGTCGTATATGGAGAAACTTTCATCGCTGAAGGTGCTTGATCCATTAAGTTGTCACTTAAATTTGTCTTCCCTATAAACCCTGAATTAACGTCCTTATACCTTCTAATATAATAGAGCGTCCCTGTCGAGTAATTAGAATACAAAATATCTAAATTAGAATCCAATTCTTCTTGGTTTATAAAATCGCCATTAGGTCCGGTTTCTGAATTAATGATTCTTGTAATTCCAACCGTTAAATCTCGCAAACGAATGCTATTATTATATACGTAATTTGAAATGTAATAGTTGTCTGTTCCGTCTTGATCGAAGAAACTATACGCCCCATCTCCTCCTTGTGCCTGTATAGAACTATTTACGCCTGCACTCGCATTTGTAAACAATTGGGTTCCGTTATCTTGTGCTCCAGCAATAAAATTGTCTCCAATGGCCGCTGTTGTTGGTGCAACCCCTACGGTATAAAATTGTAAGGTATTGTAACCATTATTTCTTTCGTTGATATTTACCCCTCCATCATTCGAGAAATACACCCCTCCGTCATTCGAGAAAAGCATTCTAGTTGATGAACTTCCTGAAAAAGCCAAACCATGTTGATCGGCATGTACTACAGGAACATTTAACCCAGATAAAAAGTTATTGTTTGACCACTTCGAAATTTGAGAATAGGAAGTCCCTCCGTTGGTACTTTTAAACAAATCGATTCCACCTACAAATATTTTTTCATCATTATTTGGATCTACTCGTAATAATAAATCATAAAAAGCTTGACCTCTTGTAAAATCGGTAGTAGGAATCCCTGTGTCAGCGTCCTCTGGAAGGGCTAAGGTAGATACGTTTCCAAAGGCATTGGTTGTTTTATAAAGGCCTACTGGAGCTCCAGAAGTACTCAATTGTGCCAATACATATATTTTAGCGGCATCTGTTTTTGAGCAAGCAATTTCAACTCTTTGTCCATCTGGAACCGTATGCTTCAATACAAAATTAGTTGCATCTGTATCTGTCGATTGAAAGATCGCTCCTCCTCCATCTCCAAAGACATCCGATGTTGTAGATACGTAGACAGAATTATCTGCAGCTATTTTTATGTTGTTTGGTTCATGAATTCCTCCTTCTGAGTTTGTTGGAAGGGTTAATTTTGTAAACGTGGTACCGTCTGTAGATTTGTATACACCTCGATCGTGGATTCCAAATAATGTAGAAGGGGATGCAATTCCGTAAACAGCATCTCCTGCTGCTACAAATACTTCTGAAACGCCTCCATTGTCTCTCACAACAATATCATTTACATGCTGTACTCCATTGGATACAATAAAATTGGATCCATTTCCTCTTGTACTAGAAAGTGTTACGTTTACAGATCCTCCAGTCAATGCGTCAATCACATTGGCACCGTCGTCTTTAGAAATCATAACGGTTGGTATGGTAATGCCGGTATCATCTCCTCCTTGATTGATAGGAATTCCAGACACATTATTTACAATTATTACAGCAATTGCTCCTGCATTCTGAGCATTATTCACTTTGTCTACAAAGGGACAATCTCCTCTTCGAATCACAGCAATTTTACCACTAATAGCTGCTGAATTATTTAGGGCTGTACAACCATCTTCTGTTGGTGAAACCCCATCATCTGCTAAAACTAAATCTGCAGTAACTGCTGGATTGAGTCCGCCACCAAAACTAGTAGAAAGCACTGCAAAATACTCTCCAGCAATACTTGTCGGACTATTGATAACCATTTTAGCATTTGCTTCAAAAAGCGTTTCTCCATCGACACCACCAAAAACATTGGCCCAGGTAGCTCCTCCATCTGTGGTTCTCCAAACTCCATTTCCATTTACATCACCTCCAACATAAGATTCTCCGGTACCTACATACCAGGTCATTGAATCATTTGGATCGATTGCAATACATGAAATAGCAAGGTTTTCTGGAATATCTACTTGCGTCCATACAGCTCCTGCATTTGAAATATTGGTGTTTTTCCACAAACCACCACTCACACCTCCAGCATATACTGTTTCTTGAGTTTCATCATTGGGGTCAAAAATTAGAGCACGAGTTCTTCCTCCAACATTGTCTGGTCCTCTGTCTTGCCATGCAGTATCATCTCCATCACCAGGAGTTCTTGTTGATTGTCTTAAAGCCTCTAAATCGTTTTGAAGTTGGAATACATTTTCTTTATGGGTTCTCCCTGTAGCAGGGTTTATTTCACTTAAATACTCTTGTTCAAAAAAAGCGTTGGGAGGCAATCCTTGTAACTTTCGATCTTCTTTAGACAAGGTTTTCGTTTTGTTATAGGGATGATTTTTTAAAAATTCTGAATGAGAATTTATTAAAGATTTAGTTTTATTTTCTTTTTCTAAATTAAAATAAAAAAAACTTGCGGTAAATACTACTACTAATGATAAGAGTAATTTTTTCTTCATGATTTTTGAGGGGTATTTTTTAAGTATTCAAAGTTAAACATTCAGAGTTTAATTATATAATATTTCCTGTTAATTTTTGATGCGTTCGAATTGCATAACTGTCTGACATTCTAGATACATAACTACAGATTTGCATGATTCGGCTGTATAGACTAGCGTCTTCTGATTGATATTCTTTGGGTAATAAATTTAAAATTAATTGGTCATAATTCGAATAGTTTTCATCGTATTTATTGTTGACAGCACTCACAAAAACATGTAACAAGTCGGCAATAATTCGATAACCTGCTACTTCTTTTTCTATCACTTCTTGACTTTTATAAATTTTATCAATACTAATTTTTATAATGTCATTAATTTGGGCTTCATAGGAACATTTCTCTAACAATGATTTTTCAAAACTTCCTGTTAGAATGCTTTCTTCATTGTCTAAAAATATTTCTACCGCTTGATTGATCAAAGTATTAATTGCCAAAGCACGCAGATAACTAACTCTGTCTTTGGTGTGCTGTAAGCTGTGGTATTTTTTAGAGTCTATACGATCTCTTACCAGATTAATTAGGTACTCTAAAGCATACTCCTCTTCTATTAAACCTAAGTTGATCCCGTCTTCAAAATCGATAATAGTATAACAAATATCATCGGCTGCTTCTACTAAATAGGCCAATGGGTGTCTGTAAAAAGAAATGTCTGCTGTGGTCGATTTTTGCAACATCTCCAAATCTTGAACAACGTCTAAAAATTCTGGTTTTTCAGATTGAAATACGCCGTATTTTTTGTCTACAATATGTTTGGTTGGCTTTTTGGGTAAACTTTCTTTTGGGTATTTTAAAAACGCTCCTAACGTAGCATAGGACAAACGCAAACCACCAGAAACCCCATCTTTTGTTTCTGTTAAAATTTTAAATCCATTGGCATTTCCTTCAAAATCAATGAGATCTTGGTATTCTTTGGGAGACAATTGTGCTTTGTATTTTGCCCCTTTTCCTGATTTAAAATATTCGCCAATTGCTTTTTCACCAGAATGCCCAAAAGGCGGATTTCCAATGTCATGCATTACGGAAGCCGCGGCTACAATAGCGCCAAAATCATTAAAGGTATATCCTAAATCGACTAAATTTGGATGGCGTTCTAACAAAACTTTTCCAACTTTTCTTCCAAGGGTTCGCCCAACAACAGAAACTTCTAAACTGTGCGTTAAACGCGTGTGTACAAAATCAGTTTCGGAAAGTGGAATTACTTGGGTTTTATCTTGTAAGCTTCTAAAAGCCGATGAAAATATAATTCGATCAAAATCGACATCAAACCCCAAACGGGTTTCATCTTGTGCTGCTCTTGGACGTTTTTGTGTATCGCCTGCGCGTTTTAAAGAAAGAAGGTGTTCCCAGTTCATGGTATTGATTTAAGTGTGCTGAACCTGATTCAAAAGCTCAGTGTTTTTTATTATTAGACTCCTGCTTATAATGGAATGTGCGTGGTACGAAAATACAAAAAAGAGATGCATTGCTACATCTCTTTTTATCAATCTTTAATTTACTTTTTTTTAAGAACCACACATTAAGCAGTCATCTGGCCCGTCATTGTCTTTCGCTGCATCTACCATGGCTTTGAATTCTTCTGGACTTAATGGGGCGTCTGGTGCGTCTGCTTTCTTTTCTTTTGAAAGTGTAAACTGAATCGCATTTACTGCCGATTTTGTTCTTAAATAATACATTCCTGTTTTTAATCCTGACTTCCAAGCATAAAAATGCATGGAGGTTAATTTTGCATAGTCTGGATCTTTCATGAACAAGTTTAACGATTGAGATTGATCGATAAAATATCCTCTATGGCGGGCCATATCGATAATATCTTTCATGCTCATTTCCCAAACTGTTTTGTACAATTCTCTTAATTCTGCTGGAATTGCTTCAATATGCTGAATCGAACCGTTTGCACGCATGATGTCTTCTTTCATGTCATTATCCCACAAACCTAATTCTACCAAGTCTTCTAATAAATGTTTATTGACAACAATAAATTCCCCAGATAAAACTCTTCTTGTATAAATATTAGACGTATACGGTTCAAATGCTTCGTTATTTCCTAAAATTTGAGAAGTAGATGCTGTTGGCATTGGTGCTACTAATAGCGAGTTTCTAACTCCGTGCTTCATTACTTGTTTTCGTAATTTTGCCCAATCCCAATTTCCACTCAATTCATCATCTTTAATTCCCCACATATTGTATTGGAATTCTCCTTCTGACATTGGAGATCCTTTAAAAGTAGAATACGGTTCTTTTGCTTTTGCTATTTCCATCGAAGAAGTAACGGCTGCAAAGTACATGGTTTCAAAAATTTCTTGATTCAATTTTTTTGCTTCATCAGAAGTAAAAGGTAAACGCAACATAATAAAAGCATCTGCTAAACCTTGAATTCCTAAACCTACTGGTCGATGTCTAAAATTGGAGTTTTCTGCTTCAATTACAGGATAAAAATTAGCATCGATCACTGTGTCTAGATTTCGAATTACTTTTTTAGTAACATCATATAATTTTTTATGATTGAAGTATTTCTCTCCTGTTTCCTTTTCAGAGATGAACATTGGCAATGCAATGGACGCTAAGTTACACACTGCAACTTCGTCTTTTGCAGTATACTCCATAATCTCAGTACATAAATTTGAAGAACGAATAGTTCCTAAATTTTTCTGGTTTGATTTACGGTTTGCTGCATCTTTGTACAACATATATGGCGTCCCTGTTTCAATTTGAGATTCTAAAATCTTCTCCCAAAGGTCACGTGCTTTGATTGTTTTTCTTCCTTTTCCTGCAGCTTCGTAACTGGTGTACAAGCGCTCAAATTCTTCTCCATAGGTATCGTATAAATGCGGACATTCGTGTGGACACATTAAAGTCCAATCTGCATCTTCTTGTACACGAGCCATGAATAAGTCTGAAACCCACATCGCATAGAATAAATCTCTTGCACGCATTTCTTCTTTTCCGTGATTTTTCTTTAAATCTAAGAAGTCAAATATATCTGCATGCCAAGGCTCTAAGTACATTGCAAATGATCCTTTCCGTTTTCCTCCTCCTTGATCTACATAACGGGCTGTATCATTGAATACTTTTAGCATGGGTACAATTCCGTTTGAGGTTCCATTGGTGCCCGCAATATAAGAACCTGTTGCTCTAATGTTGTGTAAAGACAATCCAATACCTCCTGCAGATTGTGATATTTTTGCAGTTTGTTTTAGTGTATCATAAATTCCTTCGATACTATCATCTTGCATTTGCAATAAGAAACAAGAGGACATTTGTGGCTTTGGAGTTCCTGCATTAAACAACGTTGGCGTTGCATGGGTAAAATACTTTTTACTCATTAACTCATAGGTTGCAATGGCTTCATCAATATCATTTTTATGGATACCAATAGAAACACGCATAAGCATGTGTTGTGGACGTTCTGCAATAACTCCATTTAACTTTAATAAATAAGAGCGTTCTAATGTTTTAAAACCAAAATAATCATAATTAAAGTCTCTATTGTAAATAATTGTAGAGTCTAATTTTTCTGCATTTGCTTTGATAATCTCATAGATCTCGTCTGCCAGCAAAGGTGCTTTTTTTTCTGTACGTGGATTTACATAATAATACAAATCGTCCATGGTTTCTGAGAACGATTTTTTGGTGTTTTTATGTAAGTTAGAAACGGCGATTCTTGCAGCTAATTTTGCGTAATCTGGATGTGCTGTTGTCATTGTAGCGGCTGTTTCTGCTGCTAAATTGTCTAATTCTGATGTGGTAACACCGTCATATAAACCTTCAATTACACGCATGGCAACTTTTACGGGGTCAACAATTTTATTCAATCCGTAACACATTTTCTTTACTCTGGCCGTGATCTTGTCGAACATCACTGGCTCGTTTTTGCCGTCTCTTTTTAGTACAAACATGAATTTATAGGTTTTATTTTGGTTAATTATTGAGCCAACAAAAACGTCCAATTTTTGTCACTCAACGGTATTTTATGGTTAACAGTGTTGTGTGGTACTCTAAAAGTCTGAATCGAAACTAATGCTTCCAGTTCCTCCAGATTTTACACCTGCTTTTTGGTATTCTGAAACTCTTTTCTCAAAGAAGTTGGTTTTTCCTTCTAAAGAAATCATTTCCATGAAATCGAATGGATTTGTTGCATTGTACTCTTTTTCACAATTGAATTCTCCCAATAAACGATCGGTAACAAATTCTAAGTATTGTGTCATTAACTTCGAGTTCATTCCAATTAAACTCACTGGTAAAGACTCCGTTACAAACTCTCTCTCGATATTTAATGCGTCTACAATGATCTCTCTGATTCGATCCTTTGGTACTTTGTTTACAATATGATGATTGTGTAAATGCACCGCAAAATCACAATGCATTCCTTCGTCACGAGAAATTAATTCGTTTGAAAATGCCAATCCTGGCAACAAACCTCTTTTCTTTAACCAGAAAATAGAACAAAATGCTCCAGAGAAGAAAATCCCTTCTACGGCTGCAAATGCGATTAGACGCTCAGCAAAAGAATCGGATTCTATCCATTTTAATGCCCACTCTGCTTTTTTCTTAATCGCTGGAAAAACTTCAATGGCTCTAAACAATTGATCTTTTTCTGCTTCATTCTTCACATACGTATCAATTAATAACGAATAGGTTTCTGAATGTACGTTTTCCATCATGATTTGAAAACCATAGAAAAATTTTGCTTCTGAATACTGTACTTCATTTACAAAATTTTCAGCAAGATTTTCATTTACAATACCGTCAGAAGCTGCAAAAAAAGCTAAAATATGTTTGATGAAATAACGCTCATCTTCCGATAATTTATTATTCCAGTCCAAAACATCTTCTGATAAATCAACTTCTTCCGCAGTCCAAATACAGGCTTGTTGCTTTTTATACCACTCCCATAGATCATCATGTTGAATTGGAAAAATAACAAAACGGTTATCATTTGGTTGTAAAATTGGTTCTGTAGCAAGTGCTGTTTCTTTGACGGACATTGGGTATGGTTTTTTATTTTAAGATTCGGTGTTTGTTTAACGTTTTAATCTGTTAAAAACGACTCTAACAAAGATTGAAATTTTTGTTCCAAAATGAAAGTCATACTTATTCACAAATCCCATGAAGTTCTTAACAAAATGACCGTTTTAACCATTTTATTGATTTCTAAAGAATTTTATAACTATTTAATATACAGTAACTTAAAAATTTAAAAACCCGAAAACCGTTGATTCTATTGGGTTTAATTAAAAACTCCTTTTTACACTTTTCAAAACTTTTTTTTTAAAAAAAAGAAATCAGAAAAAAACTTGATGGTTAAACAAACTTAAAAGAGGGTTTAGAAGCACCAAAAAAAGGGGTGTAATTTAATAAAAAACAGGAGGTCACTAAATTCAGGAATGAAATAAATTTCGCAATATGAAGTGTTATTTTTTTAAATGCTTGGCGGCTACCTTTTCTAATTCATCATACCAATCTTGCCCAAACTTTCTAACCAATGCTTCTTTCACAAACTTATATACAGGTACTTGAAGTTCTTTTCCTAAGGAACAAGCATCATCACAAATTTCCCATTTATGATAATTTACAGCAGCAAACTCGCTAAAATCTTTTACTCTAACTGGATACAAATGACAGGAAAGTGGTTTTTTCCAATCGATTACACCCGCGTTGTAGGCTGCTTCGATACCACAAAGTGCCTTGTTTTTTTTATCAAAAATTACGTAGGCACAATCTGCTCCTTTGATTAATGGGGTTTCTAACTCGCCCCATTCATTCGGTATCCAGGTGCCTTCTTTCTCAATAACAGCGATGCCTTCTTTTCTTAAAAAAAGCTTTACTTTAGGATAGATTTCTTCAAGAAGTTTTGTTTCCTCTTTATCCAAAGGCGCCCCTGCTTCTCCAGCAACGCAACATGCGCCTTTGCATGCTGATAAATTACACACGAAATCTTTTTCGATAATCTCTTCTGAGACAATGGTTTTTCCTAGTTGAAACATCTGGCAAAAATAGTATAAAAACTTTCTATAACTTTACTTTGTTATAAAGTTAGTTTTATAATTTTGCAAAAAAACAATATGGATTTTAATTTGAAAGAAGTTTTTACTGCTTTTATGGTTTTGTTTGCGGTAATCGATATTATTGGAAACATTCCTATTATTATAGATTTAAGAAAAAAGTTTGGGCACATTCAATCGGAGAAAGCTTCATTGATTGCTGGAATCATTATGATTGTTTTTCTTTTTCTAGGGCAAAGTTTATTGGAACTTATTGGTATCGATGTAAACTCATTTGCGGTTGCAGGTGCTTTTATCCTGTTTTTTATTGCCTTAGAAATGATTTTAGGGATTACCTTATATAAAGATCCCGACGAGGCTGTCCCAATTACGGCTACAGTATTTCCTTTGGCGTTTCCTTTAATTGCAGGTCCTGGAAGTTTAACTACCTTACTCTCTTTAAGAGCTGAGTTTTATATTGAAAACATTATCATCGCGGTTTTACTAAATGTTATTTTAATTTATATTGTTTTAAAAACATCTTCTAAAATTGAAAAAATTATTGGCCCTAATGGAATTCAAATTATTCGTAAGGTTTTTGGGGTCATTTTATTGGCAATCTCGGTCAAACTTTTTGCTCAAAATATCAAAATATTATTCGTCTAAATATGAGTTTCAATGCATTAATTGTTGGAGGTGGTGTTGCAGGAATGCAATGTGCTTTGGTGTTAGGGTCTGCAAAGAACAAAGCTTTTGCGGCAGACAAAAACATCGGCATTATTCTTCATCAAAAAACATCACACTTACAAAATGCCCTATTTAACAACGTTTTAGGACTGCCTCCTGGTAAACTTGGTGCCAATGTTTTGGTTGAAGGGAAAAAACAACTTACAACCTTGTATCCCCAAATTTCTCAAATCGAAAACGAAAAAGTAATTGCGATTGAGGCTGCTGAAGAAGGCTATTGCGTAACTACAAACAAAAATAAGTACTTCTCAGAGATTGTAATTGTAGCCTTAAACTACGCACAGCCTTTTACAATAAAAGGCTTAGAATCTTTTGTAGTTCCTCATGAAAAAGCCAATCCTGCAAAAGAAAGGATTCAACTGAAAAATGAAAATCACCTCATAAAAAAAGGACTCTACTGTTGTGGTACTATTGCAGGTTGGCGCAGTCAATTTGCCATTGCTGCCGGAAGTGGCGCAAGTGTTGCTACCGACGTGCTAACGCTTTGGAATCATGGGATTCCTACCAAAATACACGATAAGAAATAAAGAAATTCAACTTTTCATACTGAATTTTTAATCGGATGAATTCACCTAAGGGATGATTCCACAGTAATAGTGTATTCTTTCGGAGCGGTCAATCATACCCTCGAACCTTGCCTAGAGCAACTTCTAATTTTAGACTCACAATAGAAGTACTAAGCTTGAGTTTATCCCGTTTTTTTATAGATAATCCCCTCCTTTTTCGTAATTTTCTGACAGAAACCCTGATTGACGTTTAAATGACGTATTCAAAATTTAATGATTAAGTCAAAATTTCAGTTAATTTGTACTTCCTTTAATTAACTACTTTTCTATGAAATTGAGTAAAAGAATAAAAAAATCGAGAATAAAAAATGGTTTGACTCAACTAGATCTTTCTGAAAAATCAGGTGTTTCATTAAGGACAATCCAAAGAATTGAAAATAACGAGGTAACTCCCTCGATCTATTCCATAAATAAAATTAGTGCCATTCTTAATGAAGATTTTAGTGCTTCAAAAAAAACGTCACTACTTAAGAAGGCTTATGCGTTTATTTCATTCGGAATTATTTCATTACTCATTGGCTTTTATGATCCTATTTTTAAAGAGTTACCCCCACCGCCTGTGGATTATTGGAAACAAGTTTATCAAGAATTAAATACCTCCGATGGAGGATATATCAAATATTATGACACAAACTGTTATGGTTCCGACGGTACAGATTGCGACATTATTGTTTTAAAGTATTTGAATGATAATATCCAATGGAAAACAACTATTGGAGGGAATTCTTGGGACTATGTTGAAGACATTTTAGAATTAGAAGACGGTTACTTCGTACTCGGACAAACCGGCTCTTATGGTGTTGGAAATAATGATGTTTATTTAACCAAATTGGATTTAATGGGAAATGAACTATGGTTTAGAACATATGGAGATTCTTTAAATGATTATGGTAGAGAAATTACTCCATCAAATGTTCATAAGAATGAATACATAATAAAAGGAGAGAAACAAAATTGTCCAACACCAAACGACTGGAAAAACTGTTATCTGCAAGAACTCGTAATTAAAGTAAATGGAAAGGGTGACCTACTTTAAAAATATCCTTGAATTTCAACCTTCCTGAATTCTAACACTGGACACTTCAACTTATCTTCACGATTGGGGCTTTTTCTCTGATCTTCGCATTCTTGTAAGAGGAATGAACATGAGGGGTTTTAACCTTTTTTTGTTGAAAGTTTAAAATATGCTTCTATCCCCAAATTGGAGTAAAAGGAAGCGTCACGAGGATCTACTCCACCGTAATCAGTAATGACAAATCTATGGGTTGAAAGTTTAAAATAATTTGATGAGAGTCTATACTAGGGGGTCTTAGTTTCTAATTTTCCAATAAAATTTAAAACCACTGTAACAAACCCAACAATAAATTGAATTGAAAAAATCCACCAAAACTCTCCTTTTTCAATCAGGTTTACCCCTCCACTCAACATGAAAATAATTCCATAGAAATACCAAAAGAACTTTCTGTAATGTATTTTTTTTGTTTCGGATAACTTCATAGTTCTTAAAATTTTAAAATATATAATTCCTACAATAATAAAAAATTAAAAATCCTTTTTACATTTTATAATGTTACATATAAACATCAAATCTTCAGACCTCACTTATCAAACCAATTGATACAACCTTAGGATTCTCAATTTTATCTAATCTTTTTAATCTTTTTTCCATCTTGAATTCTAATCCCCATACTTGTTGTGGGGTGAATATGTCGGTTCTTTGAGGTTTGAAGTTTGATTCATTCATCATATCACTAATCTGATAATAGTAATATCCCTCATCTCTTTTTTCCTTTATGTAGTTGTATTTTTCTATTTGTGAAGAGGAGAGTGGTAATACCCAAAGTTTCGGAGATGTTACTTCTACTTCAACTAATAGATGGGTGATTAAATACCCCCTATCATACTCATTCCACAGTTACCGATTTCGCTAAATTTCGAGGCTGATCTACATTTTTATTCAACATCACTGCAATATGATATGACAGTAATTGAAAAGGAATGGTTGTTAATAACGGAGTTAACGCTTCTACAGTTTCTGGAATTTCAATCACATGATCTGCAATTTCTTTTACCTGAGTATCGCCCTCTGTTACAATGGCAATAATTTTACCGGATCTTGATTTTATTTCTTGAATATTACTCACTACTTTCTCGTAATGCCCTTTACTCGTGGCAATGACAAAAATTGGCATGTTTTCGTCAATTAAAGCAATAGGACCGTGTTTCATTTCTGCAGCAGGATAACCTTCAGCATGAATGTAAGAAATCTCTTTTAACTTCAAAGCACCTTCTAGGGCAACAGGGAAATTAAACCCTCTACCAAGGTACAAACAGTTCGTAGCATCTTTATAAATAGCCGCTATTTCTTTTACTCTGTCGTCAATTTTTAATAACTTTTCTATTTGAGAAGGGATTAATGCTAACGTTGTTAAGTAGTTTTGAAAAGCCGATGTCGACAAGGTTCCTTTCTCTTTTGCCAATTTTAATGCAATTAAAGAAAGTACGGTAATTTGTGTTGTAAATGCTTTTGTGGATGCAACACCAATTTCTGGTCCAGCATGCGTATATGCTCCTGCATGTGTTTCTCTAGCGATAGAAGAACCCACTACGTTACAAACTCCGAAAACAAAAGCTCCTTTCGATTTTGCTAATTTAATGGCCGCTAATGTATCTGCTGTTTCGCCAGATTGAGAAATGGCAATCACAACATCTTTTGAGGTAACTATTGGATTTCTATATCTGAATTCGGATGCATATTCTACCTCAACAGGAATTCTTGCCATATCTTCAAAAAGATATTCTGCAACTAAACCTGCGTGCCAAGAAGTACCACAAGCAATGATAATGATTCGGTCGGCATTTAAAAATTTTGCAAGATGATCATCTACGCCAGACATTTTAATAATGCCTTGGTTTGGCAACATTCTACCTCTATAGGTATCAATGATTGCTTTTGGCTGCTCGTGAATTTCTTTTAACATGAAATGATCGTATCCCCCTTTTTCAATCTGCTCTAAACTCATCTTGAGCGTTTGAATGTTGGTGTCTACCATAGAATCATCCATGATTTTACGAACTTCAATGTCTTTTCCTACTTTAACAATGGCGAGCTCTTCGTCTTCTAAATAAATAGCATTCTTCGTAAATTCAATAAAAGGAGATGCATCTGAAGCAACAAAAAATTCTGTATTATCTTTCCCTATACCAATTGCAATAGGACTTCCTAACTTAGCAATAACCAATTCATCTGGTTTTGTGGTATCGAAAACAGCAATTGCGTAGGCTCCAACAACATTGGTTAAAGCAATTTGAACTGCCTTTCCCAACTTACAATTGTTGTTCTTTTTTACTTCTTGAATTAAGTTGATCAGAACTTCTGTATCGGTATCACTTTTAAAAGTATATCCTCTGAGAGTTAATTCTTTTTTTAATGTATCGTAATTTTCTATAATTCCATTATGAACAATCGCTAATTCTCCTTGTTCAGAAAAGTGGGGGTGAGAATTTATGTCGTTTGGAACTCCATGAGTTGCCCAACGTGTGTGTCCTATTCCTATTTTTCCTGCTTTTCTTTTTTCTTCATTATTCACAATAAACTCAAGATCAGCTACTTTCCCTTTGGTTTTAGACAAGTTCATTTCTTGTCCATCATACATCATGATACCAGAACTGTCATAACCTCTGTATTCTAGTCTTTTTAATCCATTGATTACGATTGGGTATGCATCTCGATATCCAATATATCCGGTAATTCCACACATAGTTTTTTAATCTTCTTTTTTAGAATACGATATTTTTAATTCAGCTTTTTTATCTCCATTGTTTGAAGATTCATTTAAAAGAGTCACCATTTTGGGATTCCAGTTGTAAGGCCTAAAAATAGTATCGTTTAAATTTAAATCGGTAGCGTTAAGTGCTTTGATTGACAACCTAGGATTGTAGTCTGTTTCTGAATTTAATAGCTCTGAAATATAATCTGGAATTCTAAACGTATATTTCATTTTCCCATCAGCTTCTGTTTCTAAGTAACCACCGAAAGTAGATGCTCCTGTAAAAACATCTTTAAGGTGGCTTTGTACAATTGCTTGTGAATTTGGGTTTACGTAATCTTTATACAAATACAATCTTTCTGGAGCTAAATCGGAAGCTACGGTTTGATCTACATAAATCGTTAGCAACGCATCATTTACTAAAATATTTTTTAATCTCAATTCATCTAATTGATCTGGAACTCCATTGCCATCTGTATCTGCAGCTCCAAAAAGAGTAATAGATCCCTCGCTCCCTGCAGTTCCTTGTATTTTTATTTGTTCATTTGAAATCGATGGTGAAGGCCCCATATTGTAATAACTTCTTCGAATACCACTTAATGGAAAAGAATTACTCTTTTTGATGGTGTCAAAAACTTGAGTACCTACTACTACAGTGTTTGTGTAATAGACTTCTATTGATGGATTAAAAGCGTCACTAACTCGGTTGTTAAAATCAAAAGAAATTAACGATCCATCTGCACCTGTTGCTTTTAGAATTAGGCCTCTAAAATAGTTGTTAAAAGCGTCTTGAGAGGAAAACTCTGGAGACTCATATTTATCAAAGAAAAGTGTTTTAAATTTTGCTTCATCCATCGGGATTCTTGCAAAAGGCAATGGAACATCGCTACTGGCTGTTGTAATTTTTATAGTATCTACATCATAAAGGTTGCTATCACTTAATCTTCTTTTAACGGTAAAAATAGTATCGTTTTTATTTGGAATAAACGGATAGTCTAACTCACTATTTAATGGACTTCCTGTGATTAAAAACTCTTCATCAGAAAAATAGTTACTTATCTGTGTTGGGTCATCAAGATCTAATGAACTTAGATACTCGTCAGACTGATATAAGTTTAATGTAAAAGCAACTTCTTGATTCCCAAAAATAGAATCTAATGAATAAGTTGGGTCTGTAGCGTCATTTTCCGTTAAAGTTGCTTGATAAGGCAATTTTAGAAATACCGTATCAATTGTTGATATTACAGTTGTATCTGCAGTATCAAACTCTTCGTCTGTATACTTTAATGTGGTTGGAATTCCTACTTGAGATAAAATAGATGCTTCTAATTTTTCATAATCCACACTATTATAAACCCCTAACAAATACTGTCCAGGTTCTAAAGTAATATTATCCGTTCTAAGACGATCTATTTCTTTGTTTTCCAATTCAACATCTACCAAAATCTTATCTGTTGAAAAAACACTGTTTGTAATAATCGTTGTTCCAATATCTGTAAAATCTTTTTCGCAAGAAATTATTCCTAAAAAAACAACCAAGAATACACTAACGTAAACACTTTTTTTTATAATCTTTTTCACTTTTCAAAAATATTAGTTTACCGATAAGATATCAGCGTAAAAATTTAAGTAAGGTTCTTTTAAGTCGTCAGATTGAAACTCTAAAACCGGTTTGTTTTGCGCTGTTATAAAAGAAACGATATCTTCTGACATGCTTTCGCTACCATAAATAATTGCATCCGAATTTTCTATTGCACTTTTTAAGATATTGGTATGTGTTGGAGTTTTAATGGTCGCTATTTTATCGGCTGCAATTTGATCAAATTTAATTTTTGATACCAAATCAGAACTCAAAGCTCCCTCAAAAGGATTGTTGTAAACCGAGGTAACTATTTTACTCTCTGTAAACAATGGCTCTTCTTTGTAAAATTCCTTTAAATATAAAGGTAAAAGAGATGCCAACCAACCATGAACATGGATAATATCTGGCGCCCAGTTTAATTTTTTAACCGTCTCCACAACTCCTTTTGCAAAGAAAATTGCTCGCTCGTCATTATCGGAAAACAACTTGTCATCCTCATCCGTAAAAACAGCTTTTCTTTTAAAATACTCTTCGTTATCAATAAAATAAACTTGCATTCGTTCTTTGGGAATAGATGCAACTTTTATAATTAATGGCATGTCCATATCATTAATTATAAGGTTCATTCCAGACAATCGAATTACTTCGTGCAACTGGTGTCTTCTCTCGTTAATTACACCATATCTTGGCATAAAAATCCTTGTCTGAACACCTTTAGAATGCGAATTCTTCGCAACGTTGAATGCTGTTGATGATAATTCTGTTTCAGGTAAATACGGAACTACCTCAGACGATACATATAAAATTCTCTTGTCCTTCATTAATCAAACTCTTTTATAAGGATGCGAAAATACAAATTATTATGCTAATATCATGTTAAAATGGTAAGTTTGCACTTATTTTACCTCGATATCCAATGAAAATTTTTTACACCAAAGCTGCCTTAAATGCCTATTTAGATGCACAAAAGAAGAATAAACAGATTGGATTTGTTCCAACCATGGGTGCACTGCATGAGGGGCATTTATCGCTTTTAAAAAAGTGTAAAGAAGAAAATGATATTTCTATAGTCAGTATTTTTGTAAATCCCACACAATTTGATAATTCGGCAGATTTAGTGAAATACCCAAAAACCTTTCAAGAAGACACAAAACTTTTAGAAAGCGCGCAATGTGATGTTCTTTTTGCTCCCGATGTTAAAGAAATATATGCCGAAAATATTACTGCCACTTCTTTTGATTTTGATGGCTTAGAGCAAGAAATGGAAGGAAGATTTAGAACCGGTCATTTTGACGGAGTGGGTACAGTTGTAAAAAGACTCTTTGAAATTGTAGCTCCCAATAAAGCCTATTTTGGAGAAAAAGATTTTCAACAATTACAAATTGTTAAAAAAATGACCAAAAAGCAGCAACTGCCAGTAAAAGTCAAAGGGTGTGAAATATATAGAGCAAAAAACGGATTGGCAATGAGTTCAAGAAATAGTCGCTTAACTGAAGCGCACCTTGAGGCAGCCCCTTTTATTTTCAAAATACTACAAAAAGCCAAAATAGAGTTTAGAACAAAAACTCCAAATGCCATTATAAAATGGGTAGAAAAAGAGTTTGAAAAACAACCTCTATTGAATTTAGAATATTTTACCATTGCAGATGAAAAAACACTAAAAAACATCAAAAAGAAAGATGAAAAAACACAATACAGAGCATTTATTGCCGTTTTTGCTGGCGAAATTCGTTTAATTGATAACATTCAAATTTAACTTTCATTCTTCAAAAAGTAGCATTAAGAACTTAAAAATAGTATTTTTACAGTATGTTAGTACAAGTCGTAAAGTCTAAAATCCACCGCGTTAAAGTAACGGGTGCTGATTTAAATTATATAGGAAGCATCACCATTGATGAAGATTTAATGGATGCAGCCAACATCATTGAAGGTGAACGCGTTCAAATAGTAAACAACAACAATGGAGAGCGTTTGGAAACCTATACCATTCCGGGTCCTCGTGGAAGTGGAGAAATCACACTCAATGGTGCTGCTGCCAGACTGGTCGCAAAAGGAGATATTTTAATCTTAATTGCCTACTGCTACCTAGAACTTGAAGAAGCTAAAAAATTCAAACCTTCATTGGTTTTTCCAAACGAAAAGGACAATACCTTGACATAGCTTGAATTCAACCCGTAAAAAAATATTAAAAACTACTTTACCGCTTCTTTTAGGGGGAGTTTTAGTTTGGTATTCTTTAGCTGGAATGGACCAAGAAAAAATGATAACTCACCTAAAAACTGCCAATTATGGATGGATTTTTCTTGGCTTATTTTTTGGGGTTTTAAGTCATTTATCAAGAGCTTACCGCTGGAAATTTATGTTAGCTCCCATGGGATACAAGCCAAAATTTACCAACAGTGTTTTAGCGGTATTGATTGGTTATTTTGTAAATCTTGCCATTCCAAGGGCTGGAGAGGTTTCGAGAGCAACCGTAATGGTAAATTATGAAAACATCCCTTTTCAAAAAGGTTTTGGCACCATCGTTGCTGAAAGAATTGCTGATATGATCATGATGTTCCTGATTATTGGAATCACCTTGTTTTTTCAATTTGATTATATTTTAGCATTGGTTTCTGAAAATTTCAATCCCATAAAAATTGGATTCCTTCTTCTTGGAATCATTGGTGCAACAATTGTTTTCACCTCATTTGTAAAAAAAGCAAAGCAAGGATTTTTATTAAAAATAAAAAACTTTATCTTAAGTCTTGTAGAGGGAGTTACCAGTATCCTTAAAATGGAGAAAAAATGGGCTTTTATTTTTCATACTTTCTTTATTTGGACAATGTATGTTGCTATGTTTTGGGCAACCATTCCTGCAATTCAAGGATTGGAAGTGCCTGTTGGTGGGATTTTGGTTGGATTTATTGCGGGTGGATTTAGCATTGCAGCAACAAATGGAGGTATCGGCTCGTATCCTTTAGCAGTAACGGGTGCGTTTTTACTCTTTAATGTTCCTGAAAGCCCCAGTGAAGCCTTTGGGTGGATTATGTGGTCAGCACAAACATTAATGATTATTGTTTTTGGCGGATTGGCTTTCTTAGTTTTACCAATCTATAATAAGAAAAAATAATGATTAGCGTTTCTATATAGGGTTGACTTCGGTTTGCAAAAATTAGAATAAAAAGAAACGCTAGTATTAAACTTTGTAACTTTACACTTCTTAAATATTGTAACTAAAAATGGCAAAAACCAAAACAACTTTTTTCTGTCAAAATTGTGGCACGCAACATGCAAAATGGGTAGGCCAATGTGGTGCTTGTAAAGAATGGAATACGATTGTAGAAGAAGTCATTCAAAAAGAAGAAAAACGGGTTTGGAAACAAGCAACAACTGCAAAAAAAACCATCAACAAGCCTCTTAAAGTTGCCGACATTCAGCTGAACCCAGAAGAAAGAATTGTAACCAACAACACCGAATTAGACACGGTCTTAGGTGGAGGATTGGTGAAAGGTTCTATAACACTATTGGGCGGAGAACCTGGTATTGGAAAATCGACCTTATTACTGCAAGTTGCTTTAAACATCCATCAAAAAGTATTGTACGTGTCGGGAGAAGAAAGTCAATCTCAAATAAAAATGAGAGCAGAAAGACTTAAAGCGACAAATTCTAATTGCTTAATTCTTACCGAAACAAATACCCAGCAAATTTTTAAAAATATTGAAGAAACGGAGCCAGATGTTTTGGTCATCGATTCGATACAAACCCTACACACAAATGCGATTGAAGCGTCACCTGGAAGTATTTCACAAATTAGAGAAGCCGCTGCAGAATTGATAAAATATGCCAAAGAAACAGCAACCCCTGTTTTATTAATTGGGCACATCAATAAAGAAGGAAATATCGCTGGACCAAAAATTTTAGAACACATGGTAGATGTTGTTTTACAGTTTGAAGGCGATAGAAATCATACCTATAGAATCTTGCGTTCACAGAAAAATAGGTTTGGATCTACTGCTGAATTGGGCATTTATGAAATGCTTTCTTCAGGATTAAGAGAAATTACAAATCCATCTGAAATCTTAATTTCAAAAAAAGATGCCGATTTAAGCGGAACTGCAATTGCTTCTACACTGGAGGGTATTCGTCCCTTAATGATTGAAATACAAGCCCTGGTTTCTACGGCTGTTTATGGTACTCCGCAACGATCGACGACGGGTTACAATCTAAAACGCTTGCATATGATTTTGGCGGTTCTAGAAAAAAGAGCTGGTTTTAAGCTGGGTGCAAAAGATGTGTTTTTAAATGTTACTGGAGGAATTAATGTAGATGATCCCGCTATAGACTTAGCAGTTGTTGCAGCTATTTTATCATCCAATCAAGACATTGCAATTAACCCTAATGTGTGCTTTGCTGCTGAAGTTGGTTTGGCTGGAGAAATACGACCCGTCTCAAAAATTGATCAACGGATTTCAGAAGCAGAGAAGTTGGGGTATAAAACTTTCGTAGCGTCTAAATACAATAAGATATCCTCTAAAAATCATGCGATTAAATTGGTTTTAGTAGGGAAAATAGAAGAAGCTTTTGCCACTTTATTTGCTTAAAAAAGCATAAAAATCTGCTTCTATTAAAACCGTAAAAATATAAAACAAAAAACCGAGCTTCGCTCGGTTTTCTGTTTTTATAATAGAAATTCAATGAACTATTTAATCCTAGTTATTTCTTGTTAACTTTTTTAATGTACTTATCTAAAGCCATTGTCATTGAAGGGTTTTCAGGTGATGGTGCTTTAATATCACATGTTAAACCAGCATCTTCTACTGCTTTTACTGTGGTGTTACCAAAAGCGGCAATTCGGGTTCCTTTCTGTTGAAAATCTGGGAAATTCTTATACAAAGAATCAATTCCTGAGGGACTAAAGAATACTAAAATATCATAAAAAACATCTTCCAAATCTGTCAAATCACTCATGACAGTTCTGTACAAATCAGCTCTTGTCCAAGTAACACCTAACTTGTCTAATTCTGATGGAATTAATGGTTTTAACTTATCTGAAGAAGGTAATAAAAACGCTTCTTCTTTATGTTTTTTAATCAACTTTATTAATTCTGGAAAGGTTCTCTTTCCAACATAAATTTTACGTTTCCGGTACACCACATATTTTTGCAAATAGTAAGCAACTGCTTCAGATTGACAAAAATATTTCATTGCATCTGGAACTGAAAATCGCATTTCTTCTGCAACTCTAAAGAAATGATCTACTGCATTTCTACTTGTTAAAATAATGGCTGTAAATTGAGATAAATCGATCTTTTGCGCTCTTATTTCTTTTACAGAAATGCCTTCAACATGAATAAAAGATCTAAAATCAATTTTCACTTTTTGCTTATCAGACAAATCAAAATACGGAGAAGTTTCCGTTTTTGGTGCTGGCTGCGATACCAAAATAGTTTTCACTTTCATGCGGTTATTTTTGTATTTAAAACATCAACTTAAATAAAAGAAACGGGGGTGCTATTTCAAAGGCGCAAATGTACAAAATTATATAAAACAACTTACTTAAAATCAAGTTTTTGTTATTCGCAAATAACAATCCAAGTTTTATCACAAACAGAAATAGAATGAATCCGAATAAAATTTGATTCGGGAGTGCTGCGTAAAAAAATAAAATTAATACTGGAAAGGTCCATAAACTTATTGTGTGCGTGTAGATGCTTTTTGCTGTTAAAAATGAAACTGTTTCGGTTTGTATTGAAAATAAGATCACAAATAGTTTTTCTAAAATTCTTTTTACAGTCAAATAACCCACAAAAAATAACAGTGTTTTCCAGAATAAGGAGATCTCTAAAAAAACTTCTTGTGAAAAGTAATTCATTAAAAAAAAAGTTAGTAACCCGAATGTTCCGGTTGTAAAAAAAAACAACACAACAGAAAATCGATTCAGTAAAGAGGCTCTTTCTTCAATTTCTGAAAAAATAAACCCTTTGTTAAAAAAAGCAAAAAAATATTCTTTTAGCTTGGTTCTATGAAATCCTTTTAAAAGAAATACAGAGAACAACAATACCAAAAAAATAAGCGTCACCCAGTTTGTAGAAATATCTATTTTCTCTATTGCTTGCAAGTTCTTTGGTTTTCTAAGATTAACACAAAATTAGTAATTAAATACTGTATATTTGCTTTCTTACCTTGAAAATTGATATATGTCAGACGCGTTAGTTATTATCCCTACTTATAACGAAAAAGAAAATATTGAAGCGATTATTAGAGCTACATTCAGTCAAAAAAAAGACTTCCATATTTTAATTGTTGATGACAATTCACCTGATGGTACTGCAAAGATTGTGGCGCAATTAATTACTGAATTTCCCGAAAAACTTTATATCGAAAATAGAAAAAGCAAAAATGGGTTAGGAACTGCATACATCCATGGTTTTAAATGGGCGATTGAAAGAAAATACGATTACATTATAGAAATGGATGCGGACTTTTCACACAATCCAAATGACTTAGAACGTCTTTACGATGCTTGTTCTAAAGAAGGTGGAGATGTTGCTGTCGGATCGAGATATGTAAATAACCAAGTAAACGTTGTCAATTGGGATATTAAACGTTTATTACTTTCTTATTTTGCTTCCAAATATGTGCGTTTTATTACTCGAATTCCTGTTTTTGACACCACGGCTGGTTTTGTTTGTTACCAACGAAAAGTATTAGAAAGTATTCAATTTGATAAAATTAAATTTGTCGGTTACGCTTTTCAAATTGAAATGAAATTCAAAGCCTGGAAGCATAAATTTAAGATTAAAGAAGTTTCTGTAATTTTTACAGACCGAACATTAGGAGCGTCTAAAATGAGTGGAAATATTGTATCGGAAGCCCTTTTTGGAGTATTAAAAATGAGAATAAACGGATTGCCAAAATAAATTTATGACGGATGTTACTGACATAAGAGCGGCAAATTTAGTAAACATGAGAATCGATATTTAAGAAAATAATGACAAAATCAATTTTAATTAGAAACGCCACTATCGTTAACGAAAATAACACCTTTAAAGGAGATGTTCTCATTGAAAATGAAATCATCAAAAAAGTGGGGCCTTCTATACAGGTAACTAATGAAGACGCTCTTGAAATTATAGAGGCGCATGGAAGTTATTTAATTCCTGGTTTTATAGACGATCAGGTTCATTTTAGAGAACCTGGCTTAACGCACAAAGCAAACATTGCAACAGAAAGCAGGGCTGCTATTGCTGGAGGAATTACAACATTTATTGAAATGCCAAATACCGTACCGCAAGCAACAACGCAAGCGTTATTGGAAGACAAGTTCGAAATTGCTGCCAAAGACTCCTATGCAAACTACTCTTTCATGTTTGGAGGTACCAACGACAATTTAGAAGAACTACTAAAAACGGATCCGAAAAAAGTAGCCGGAATAAAATTATTTTTAGGCTCTTCTACCGGAAACATGCTGGTAGATAATGAGGCTGTTTTGGAGAAAATTTTCTCTTCTACAAAAATGATTATTTCGGTACATTGTGAAGACGAAGCAACCATCAGAAAAAACACAGCAACGTTTATCGAAAAATATGGTGAAAATATTCCGATAAAATGCCACCCAATGATTCGAAGTGAGGAAGCCTGCTATCTTTCCTCTTCAAAAGCAATTGAATTGGCTAAAAAAACAGGGGCTCGATTGCATATTTTTCATTTGTCTACAGCGAAAGAGACGGAGCTTTTTAGAAATGACATTCCATTAGAGGAAAAACAAATAACAGCGGAGGTTTGTATTCATCATTTGTGGTTTTCTGATGAAGATTATGAAAAAAAAGGAACGCATATAAAATGGAATCCTGCGGTAAAATCTCCTGAAGACCGACAGGGATTATGGGATGCTTTATTGGATGACAGAATTGATGTTTTAGCAACCGATCATGCACCGCATACTTTAGAGGAAAAAACCAATACTTACTTAAATGCACCTAGTGGTGGACCACTAGTACAACACGCAATCGTAGCCATTTTAGAAAAAGTAAAAGAAGGAGTTATTTCTATTGAAAAAGCGGTGGAAAAAATGAGTCATAACCCTGCCAAACTATTTCAAATTGAAAAGCGTGGGTTTATAAAAGAAGGTTTTTATGCAGATTTAGTTTTGATAAACCCAAACCAACCTCAAACAGTTTCTAAAGACAACATCTTGTACAAATGTGGCTGGTCTCCATTTGAGGGAACAAGGTTTTCTTCTTCTGTTACACACACTTTTGTAAACGGACATTTAATGTACGATAAAGGAGTGTTTAATGACTCTATAAAAGGGAAAAGAATTACTTTTAATCGATAAAATGAAAAGACTTATTTTTTTATTTTCTGCTTTTATTTTCTTGTCCAATTGTACAAGTAATACCATCTACAAGAAACCTACAGATTTAATCCCGAAGGATTCTATGGTCATTTTAATTCAGCAGATGCTCATTGCTTCTTCTTCAAAAAACGTAAAAACCATCAATTTACAACGTAAAATAGACTACTTTCCATTTGTTTACGATCGTTTCAAAATAGACTCTACTCGCTTTCAAAAAAGCAGTTTTTATTATATTTCTAAAATAGATACCTATACTGAAATATTAGCGCAAGTAAAAAAAGGGTTGGAAATCGAAAAAGAAAAATACACGGTCTTAAAAAAGAGAAAAGATTCAATCAACAGAGATTCTGTGAGTAAATTGAACATTAAAAAACCAATCAAAAAAGATGCGCTTAAAAAACCGCTTGAATTCTCTAAAAAGAAAATCCTAAAAACTAAGTTATAACGTTTTTACATGCATCGATGATGACTTCTGTTATTTTTGTAAACTTAAAATCGAGGGTGTTGCTTATTTTTTCTGAAGAATATTTAGAAATTCCATGTGCACTGCGTGCTGCGTATTTGCTCATTGTGGGCGCCTTTTTTGTAAAGAGCGATAAAATTTTAGAAATACGCCAGAAAAGACTTGTTTGCCATGGTCTGACTTTGTAAGAAGGTCTTCTTTTCCCCAATGCATCTGCAATAGAAAAGAGAATTTCTTTAAAGGATTTGTTTTGAGAAACTAAAATAAATCGCTCATTTTTCACTTCAGAATCCATCAATAAAATCATTGCTTTTACAACGTCTTTAACGCCAACAAAGCCCGTAACTCCTTCTGTATAGTACCTTAATCCCTTGGAAACACTGCTAAATATTTTTCCGGATCCGGTATCCCAAAAACCGCTTCCTAAAATAACTCCAGGATTTACAACAACTACCTCAACGCCTTCTTGACTTGCCCGCCAAACTTCTGTTTCTGCACCAAATTTTGTAATTGCATATCCGCTATTGTCCAACTCCTTATTCCATTCGTTTTCTTCTGTAATTGGATTTACTTGAATGGAGTTGCCAATACAGGCAATAGAGCTCACAAAACACAGTTTTTTTATTTTTGCATCAATAGACAGGTTGACAATAATAGCAGTACCATGAATATTCACTTTTCGCATTTTTATATAATCTTTTGAATTAAAAGAAATAAATGCGGCACAATGGTATACTTTCTCTACCCCAACAAATGCAGGAATCATTGCAGGAACATCGGTAATATCTGCTTTTAACCAAGTTATTTTGGCAAACAAAGAAGGGTCATCTGTATAGGTGGAAAATATTTTTTTTACACTTATAATTTTTTCTTCAGTTCTATAAATTGCGCGAATTTCTGGCGCTGTTTTCGCCAAATGATACAACAAATGTGCTCCTACCAAACCTGTTCCTCCAGTAACTAAAATCATACGGCTAAGTTATGGTTTTTTGATTGATAAGTTTATCTTTGTGTCGTTAAAAAAAGTGTTTAACAATCTCAAATTAAGCCAATCGAAAACAATTGTAAAAGATTGAAGAACGCTATTTGAAACTCGTATTAAAAATTGAAATAACTACAATTTACAATGAAAAATTTTATTAAAGAATTACAATGGAGAGGAATGTTGCATGACAGCATGCCAACAACTGAAGAACATTTAATGGAGAGCATGAGAAGTGCTTATGTTGGTTTCGATCCTACTTCAGATTCTTTACATATTGGAAATTTAGTGCCTATCATGTTGTTAGCGCATTTTCAAAGATGTGGTCACAGACCTATTGCTTTGGTAGGTGGTGCAACGGGTATGATTGGAGATCCCTCTGGAAAATCTTCTGAACGAAATCTTTTGGATGAAAAAACACTACGATACAATCAAGAGGCTATCAAAGGGCAATTGAGTCACTTTTTAGACTTTACTTCAAACGCAGCAAATGCAGCCGTTTTGGTGAACAATTACGATTGGATGAAAGATTTTTCATTCCTAGAATTTATTCGTGATGTTGGAAAACATATCTCAGTAAATTATATGATGGCAAAGGATTCTGTAAAAAACAGAATTGGTTCTGAATCTAAAGAGGGCATGTCTTTTACAGAGTTTACTTATCAATTAGTTCAAGGGTATGATTTTTTACACTTGTACCAAAATAACAATGCATCTATTCAAATGGGAGGTTCTGACCAATGGGGAAATATAACCACTGGTACAGAGTTAATTCGAAGAGTTGGTGGTGGAAAGGGATATGCAATTACCTGTCCGTTAATTACAAAATCTGATGGAACAAAATTTGGAAAATCTGAAGGAGGCAATGTTTGGTTGGATGCAAAAAGAACATCTCCTTATAAGTTTTACCAATACTGGTTAAATGCTTCTGATGAAGATGCAGAGAACTACATTCGAATCTTCACATTTTTAGACAAAGAAACAATAGAAGCTTTGATCATCGAGCACAAAGAAGTGCCCCATTTGCGTTTATTGCAAAAGAAAATCGGAGAAGAGGTTACCCTCTTAGTTCATGGAACTACTGCTTATGAAAATGCCATTAAAGCTTCCAATATTTTATTTGGAAAGTCTACGGCTTCTGATTTAAAATCGCTAGATGAACAAACATTTTTAGATGTTTTTGATGGGGTACCTCAAGCAAAAGTAGCACTTTCAGATGTTGAAGATGGATTGGATATGATTGGTGCTTTGGCAGCAAAAACAAGCTTTTTAGCTTCAAATGGTGAAGCAAGAAGAGCCCTGAAGGAAAATGCAATTTCCGTGAATAAAGAAAAAGTGAAAGAAGATTTCACAATTTCTAAAGAAGATTTGATTGCAAATAAATATGTATTACTTCAGCGAGGTAAAAAAACCTACTATTTATTGGTTGTGGAATAGTATTTCATTTTTAATAAATAGCAGATTTTTTTAAGGTATTATTAAAATAGGCATTGTAAAAAAGATACAATTCTCCATTAATAATTTTAAAAGTATCTGGGTTTATCTCTACTTTCTTTGCATTTTCTCCCATCGCATAAGCGCACCAACCTCCATATTTCGGTTCGTATTTCTCCGGAGTTTTTAAAAATAAATTCTTATTGATTTGTGAATTAAACTTATAAACCACTCCTTTATAGACGGTTGTATAATCGTCTTTTCCTTTTTTTGCTTTATTATCCGTAAAGTAAGCAACGGGATCGTATCCAGATATTGCCGTACCTTTTTCAAGATTAAAATGTTTTATCCGATTGGTTTCGGTTTGCGAAAAAGACTTCTTAATATCAATCTCCTGAGCAAAAAGTGTCGTAGAAATAATTATAATAATTAGAGTTGTTAATTTTTTCATTGTTTAAATTTTCGATAAAACTAAACAAAAAAACAAATACGATTAGCTACAAAGTAGTACAAAGTAATAAGTGGGCTGATATTAGGATAAGTGGGATTTTTAATCTTTAAAAATTAACTTTAAAGAAACAATATCGCAATCAATAAACTTTCTTCTAAGAGAAAAATAGATCGTTTTTTAGAAATCTACAATGCTTTCGTTTTTCTATAAAACCATCAAATTACAACCTCTGATGTCGGAATTGTCAAAACGTCCAATGATTTCAAAAGTTCCATCTTTGTGTACTTTTCCTAAATCTTGTGTAGCAATAAAAGAACAAGAGTTATAATTTGCCAAATCAATCACATTGATACCGCCGTTTTTTCCAAATGAATTTATCGTTAAAGCATCTTCTGTATCTCGGGTTAAAACCTGCATCCAAGGCGGTGTTTTAAAGATGCCTTTCCCCTTAGAATATCCCTGACTTAGCAATTCTGTCATTCCATATTCTGAGTGAATCTCGGCCACCCCAAAACCTTCTCGTAAAATTGTATGTAATTCCTCTCGAACCAACTCTTTTCTTCTTCCTTTCATACCTCCCGTTTCCATAACAGTCGTGTTTTTTAGGTTGAATTGCTGTTTTTCAATCAAATCTAACAAAGCAAAAGAAACTCCAATTAAGAGTACTTTTCGCCCTTTTTTATCCAATGCTATCAGTTTTTGAGTCAATTCCTCTAAATTATCAAGATAAAATCCACTTTCTATATTGTTGGATTTTTTAATAAATTCATCCACCATATACACCAAAGAAGACCCTTTACGTTCTAAATAATTGGGCAACAATGCCAAAACGGTATATTCTTCTATATTCCCATAAAAATGATGAAACCCTTTTCGATAACTTTCTTTGTATAAGTTGATGTCAGTAACAAAATGCTTACTTGTTACAGTTCCTGTTGTTCCAGAACTCGTAAAAACTTCCTGAGCTTCGTCTTTAGAGGCAACCACTTTTCTACTTTTAAAAAACTGTATTGGTAAAAACGGGATCTCTGTTACTTTCTGAACATCAGAAGGATGCACATTGATTAAATCGCAAAAAGAACGATAGACACGATTGTTTTGAAACTGGTGTTTAAAAACAGCGAGTGCAACTTTCGAAAAGTCTTGCGCATTCTGAATGTTGAAAATATCTTTTTGCATATGGTCCTACAAAAATAGTACTATTCAAGGCAACCTTTTTAAGGAAACTCTAATTTTTTAAATGGCAATTCAAAAAGCATCTTTTGCGCTTATTCTTTATAAATTTTCACGATTAATGTTCCTTGATCATCCATAGAAGCCCGATACATCCCTTCAGTATTAAACTCAAAAGACATGTTTCCGTTCTTATCTAGTGCCACAACACCTCCTAAACCACCAAGTTTTGTGAGCTTATTTTGAATTACATCTTTGGTTGCTTCTTTCAATGATTTTTGTTGGTATTCCATTTGTGCAGAAATATCATATGCGACCTGACTTCTAATAAAATACTCTCCCCAACCCGTAGACGAAACTCCGCAGGTTAAATTATTGGCATAGGTTCCGGATCCAATAATAGGTGCATCACCAATTCTTCCCCAACGCTTATTGGTCATTCCTCCGGTAGAGGTTCCTGCAGCAATGTTTCCGTTTTTATCTAATGCCACACAACCCACCGTTCCAAACTTAGAATCCTTTATGGTCGGATCGTAAAAAGCAGCTTGCTCATCCTCCAACTTTAATTTATTTTTTTGACTCTTTTTTACTTTTTGTAAGGCCTTAAAACTATGTTCTGTATAAAAATAACTTGGTGCAACAATTTCCAAGCCTTGTTCTTTTGCAAAAAGAGAGGCTCCAGCTCCAGAAAGCATCACGTGCTCGGAGTCTGTCATTACTTTTATAGCCAACTCAATCGGACTTTTTACATTTTTTACTCCTGCTACAGCACCTGCGTTTAAAGTTTTACCATCCATAAAAGAAGCGTCCAGTTCATTGGTTCCTGCATTGGTAAAAACAGCCCCTTTTCCCGCATTAAAAAGTGGAGATTCTTCCATCACCTGAATGGTTTTTAGAACCGCTTCTTGGCTTGTTCCGCCATTTTTAAGAATTGTATGCCCCACTTTTATCGCTGCAGCTAACGTTTCTTTGTAAGCTTGTTCTTTTTCTTTGGTCATGTTTTTTTTCAAAATCGTTCCAGCTCCGCCATGAATAACGATCGCAAAATCATTTTGTTTTTTCAACTTTTTATTGATAATGGCTTTGGGTTTGTACTCGGTTGTACATCCTAAAAAAAAGGAGATTAATAGAACTATTGGGGTGATTTTTCTCATGTTTCTTTTGTTTAATATTAAACAAATATTAATATTTTTGTTTAATTTAAAATTGTGTAAAATTATTTGTAGCTTCGGGGTTCAATTTAAACGAATTAAACTCAACTACAAAATGACAGATTTTGGAATAAAAGAAGCTTTAAAAGAATTAGGGTTAAAAGATATAAATGAAGGAACCTCAACAGGGTCAAATAATTTCTCAAATGGTGAAATTATTGAATCTTATTCTCCTGTAGATGGAAAATTGATTGGAAAAGTAATTGCTACTTCTAAAGAAGATTATGAAAAAGTAATGACCACGGCAACAAAAGCTTACCAGTCTTTTAGAGATATTCCTGCACCACAAAGAGGAGAGGTTGTACGTCAATTTGGGAATAAATTAAGAGCCTTAAAAGAACCTTTAGGGAAATTGGTTTCCTACGAAATGGGAAAATCACTCCAAGAAGGGTATGGGGAAGTGCAAGAAATGATTGACATTTGTGATTTTGCCGTTGGATTGTCGAGACAATTAAATGGTCAAACCATCCCATCGGAACGTCCTGGTCACGTGATGAGAGAACAATGGCATCCTATTGGAGTTGTTGGAATTATCTCAGCATTTAACTTCCCAGTGGCAGTCTGGGCATGGAATACGGCATTGGCCTGGATTTGTGGAAATGTATGTGTTTGGAAAGGATCTGAAAAAGCACCATTATGTACGGTTGCATGTCAAAATATTATTGCAACAATTTTAAAAGAAAATAATTTACCCGAAGGAATTTCTTGTATCATTAATGGCGATTATAAAGTCGGTGAAATGATGACTACGGACACGAGAATTCCTTTAGTCTCTGCCACTGGGTCGACTAGAATGGGAAGAATTGTGGGGGCTACAGTTGCCCAACGTTTTGGAAAATCTTTATTAGAATTGGGTGGAAACAATGCCATTATTATTACTCCTACTGCAGATTTAAAAGTAGTTGTTCCTGGGGCTGTTTTTGGGGCTGTTGGAACTTGTGGACAGCGCTGTACCTCTACAAGAAGATTGATCATTCACGAGGATGTATATGATAAAGTAAGAGATGCAATTGTAGGCGCTTACCAACAAATAAAAATTGGAAACCCTTTAGATGAAACCATGCATGTGGGGCCATTAATTGACAAGGATTCTGTAAACACTTATTTAGCGGCCATTGAAAGCGCAAAAGCAGAAGGAGGAATCGTACTGGTTGAAGGCGGTGTTCTAAAAGGAGAGGGTTATGAAAGTGGTTGCTATGTAAAACCAGCAATTATAGAAGCTGAAAATCATTATAAAATTGTACAGCACGAAACTTTTGCCCCTATTTTATATTTAATGAAATACAGTGGTGATGTTGAAAATGCCATTGAAAAACAAAACGGGGTTGCACAAGGATTGTCTTCTGCAATTATGACCAACGAACTAAAAGAAGCAGAAAAGTTTTTGTCTTATGCTGGTTCTGACTGTGGAATTGCCAACGTTAATATTGGGACTTCTGGTGCTGAAATTGGTGGCGCTTTTGGAGGTGAAAAAGAAACTGGTGGCGGACGTGAGTCTGGTTCTGATGCTTGGAAAGTATACATGCGAAGACAGACAAATACCATCAACTACTCAGATGAATTGCCTTTAGCACAAGGAATTAAATTTGATTTATAGTTATCGATATCTATTTGTATAAATTAAAGCCCTAACGCTAGTTGTGTTAGGGTTTTACTTTTTAGTAGTTCTAAAAAATTTACACTCTTGTTAAAAAATAAACATATATTATTTTTTTAAATTCTACAAAAGATGTAGCTTGCTTTATTCCTTCTGTTTCAGTTGAAAGAATATAGAGTACACTGAGAGAGAAACGATTGATAAGTCGTGCGAAAAAAACTTTAAAACCATATATGGAATTAGAAAATAAAATTGAAATTACGACACAATTTCTAGATGACTCACAAATAATCTCAAAAACAGGCAGTTGGAATTGGAATGTAGTAACCAATGAAGTAATTTGGTCTAAGAATATGTTTCGTCTTTTAGGACTTGCTCCTGACGAAGTAGCACCAAGCTACGAGTTGGCTCTGCATCATGTATGTGATTCTGATAAAAAGAGATATGAAGAAACGCTTTCTCAAGCACTTGAAAATAAAACTGACTATTATTTTGAAAATAAAATAGTGCAAAAAGACAAGACGGTTATTTCTGTGGTCTCAAGTGGAAAATGCATCTTAGATGAAAATCAAAATCTAATCCGAATGATTGGTATTGTACAAGACATCTCTATTCAAAAAGAAATCGATAAAATAAAAGAAGAGCGACAGCGAGCGGAAGACCGAGATAAAGTAAAATCGTTAATTATTAAGATGATCGCTCACGATATAAAAAACCCTTTTCATCATATAAATGGCTTTAGTGAACTCCTCATTGATAATATTCAAAATAAAGATTTTGAAGACGCAATTACCTATGGAAAAATTATACATAAAGCCACAAACCAAACACTTAAAACACTAGACAGCCTTTTGCAATGGGCTTTTACAGGTTCTAACAGTAGTACGTTTAATCGTGTCACAATTGCTCCTAAAAACTTAGTAGATGAGGTTCTCGAATTTTTAACCGTACATTTAATAAAAAAGAATCTCCTCATAAAAAACCTTATTACTCCTAACACACGCATTGAAGCAGACAAACACATGCTAACAAGTATTCTTAGAAATTTAATTTCGAATGCCATAAAATACTGCGAGCGTGATGGAGAAATAACAATCGCATTACAATCAAAAAATAATCAAACTCAAATTTCAATTTCAGACACAGGCGTTGGTATTGCACCAGAAGTCTTAAAAAATATATTTGATCCAAGTAAAATATTTAGTAAAGAGGGTACAGAACAGGAAAAGGGTTCTGGATTAGGCTTACAAATATGTAAAGCATTGGTGGATAGACACGATGGTGAAATTTGGTTTGAGAGTGAAATTGGTATTGGAACAACTTGTTATTTTACGTTATCTAAAAACGAAATCGATCAAAGAAAGGAATAACTTTCCTTAAAATTTCTGAGAAAAATAATCTTTTTTAGAAACACGGCTGTTGCATCTTATGGAACTCTGTGCCCTTGACTTGCCGCTAACAATTCAAACCAATCTTCCAATTCTAATGGGGTTTTAACAGCTTTGTTAGCGTCTAAAATACGTGCTTTGTTTGTAGTGCCAATAACAGGTGAAACTTTGGCAGGATGCTTTAAAATAAAAGCCAATAATAATGCAGCTTCTGAAAGCTGGTATTTATTAGAGAGTTTTTGTAATACTGCTTTTATTCGGATAGTTTGTTTGTCTTCAACCTTAAAAACAGTCCCTAAAGGACTCCAAGACATGGAGTGTATTTCTTTTTCAAATAAATAATCTAAAGTCCCATTGTACATCGCCTCGCACTGTGTAAGTGAAAACTCAATCTGATTTGCCGAAACGGGAATTTTTGACTGAATTAAAGCTACTTGCGATGGGGTAAAATTGGACACTCCAAATGCTTTTATTTTTCCACTTTTTTGTAAAACAGTCACTGCTTCTGCAATTTCGTCTGACTGCATTAATGGACTTGGTCTGTGTAATAAAAAGGTATCTAAGTATGCTGTTTTTAAATTCCTTAAAGATTCTTCTACACTCCAAATAATATAGTCTTTCGAATAATTGTAGTATTTAAGTTTGTTGCTTCTGGTTTGTCCAGGGTTTTGAATGCCGCATTTAGAAATAAGCTGAATTTCTTCTCGCTGCATTCCGTTTTCTAAAAATGCGTTTCCAAATTCTGCTTCCGTGGTATAATCGCCATACAAATCTGCATGGTCAAAAGTGGTGTTTCCGTTTTCTACACAAAACTGGATTAAATCTGCCTGTTCTTTGATTGATTGTTTTTTACCCCAGGCACCCCAGGACATACAACCCATTATGATTTTTGACATGTCTTTTTTTTAATGTTTATTCATAATTGTAGGACTTGCTTGAGCTGTTGGATACACAACTAAATCCTCAATATTAACATGATAGGGTCTTGTAATTACGAAATGAATAATATCTGCGATATCTTCTGCTTGCAAGGCCTTGTATCCTGTGTATACTTTTGCTGCTTTTTGAATATCTCCTTTAAAACGAACCTCAGAGAATTCAGTTTCTACTGCACCTGGGTGAATTCCTGAAACACGAATGTTGTGTTTGTTTAAATCAATCCGCATTGCTTTATTTAAGGCATTTACAGCGTGTTTTGAAGCACAATACACATTTCCGTTTGGATACACCTCTTTTCCTGCAATAGAACCAATATTTACAATAAAACCACTGTTCCTTGTTGTCATTTGTGGAATAATAGCTCTTGAAACATATAATAACCCCTTCACATTAATGTCTAGCATCGCGTCCCAGTCATCTATGTTTCCATCTTGTATGGCTGAAAGTCCATGTGCGTTTCCAGCATTATTGATAAGAATATCAATCTGTTGAAAATCTTTTGGCAAATTGGCTATTTGATCTGCAACATCAAATCGATCTCTAACATCAAACTGCAAAGTAGTTACTTCAGTAAGTTTACTTAATTCTTCTTTAAGTTCCTTTAATCTTTCTGCTCTTCTTCCACATAGAATTAAACGAATATTGTTTTTTGCAAAAATCTCTGCTGTTGCTTTTCCAATTCCAGAGGTTGCTCCTGTTATAAAGGCGGTTTGTTTCATGTTTTTTTATTAAGACTGCTTCTTCGTTTATTTCAAGGAAACGTCCGTGGGGGTATAATGTAAGTATTTTTCTTCTGATAAAAGTAAAAAAAAGAAGTCGGAGAAAGGGAGAATTAATGGTAGAATTTTTATCAATTATAAACAAAGAAAAAACCGCTCTACCTCTAGAGCGGCTTTCTTTTCAATTGGTTATTGTAAAATAACCAACCAAAAATCAACTAACCAAACTTTATTTTAAATTTCTTCTCATTTTTGTTCTTCGGTTCACTTTCGTTCTTTTTCTGTTATTGTTTCGAACTGCTGGCGCTTTGTTATCTCCTTTTAAATACTGTATGAATCCTTGTCCAGAAAAATCATAGGTAGTTGCTGTATTGAAATGAAAGAGGCGTATGGTCTCATCATTTAGAACACTCAGTTCAAACTCTTCAATATCTCCACCATCATAATTAAGTGTTAAAATTTTTAAATCCTCATAATCTAGGACATCAAAAATTTCATATCCTCCTACATAACTCCAATCTATAAGATCAATATTTGTGCCAAACACATCGTGAGAACTGTAAAAAGAAGTGTTGTTTTCGGGGAAAAATTGCAAATAATTTTCAGCATCAAACGGGTTTGATATACCGCCCATAGTTGCTGTTTTTTCCCAGGCAATAAACTCCTGTAAAAAGTATTCTATATTCTCATAAAACAATTTGTCATAATCAAAATTATTTGACTGATAGCCAATTAAATAATAACTTACATTGTCTCTATAGTTATACAATCTAATTTCGTTGGCTGATAATCGAAATACTTCAAAATCCTGATATCCATCGATGTCATGATTTGCTCTTAATAATCCATCAAAAGTAGTATACGATCCTACAGGGATCCCAAAGCCATTTCCTGTGTATCCAATGTCTACAATATTATTATTTGCATACAAAGTGTTGTTTATAAAGGAAATGGTGAAAGCTCTCGATAGAAACGGAACCTCCCCTGTGCCTGTTGTTCTGTGAATATCTACATACCACAAATCATAGTCGGAAAGTGTGTTCTCTAAAAGAACCCCTCTTTCCAATACCGCGTCCTCTTCAAAAACACAAGCTGTAAATAAAGAAACCGTGAATAACAGTGTAAAAAATAATTTTATTAGCTTCATAAGTCTTCTGTTTTGGTTGTTCTACTCTAATTTCAAAAGGTGTGCCAAAAATAAAAAACACCCAAAATTGGATGTTTTTGTATTATAAATCGAAGCCTCTTTTATTATGGGTAAAAATCAGAAGCTTCTTTTTTAAGATTCGAAACCTTGTAGTATTTTACGACATTTGCTATGGTATAACGAATGACCGCTTCGTTCTCTTTTAAGATAAAAGGAAACGGTGCTTCTAGATTCTTTGTGCTATCTGAATTTGAAGCCTCTTTTTGTGATAACAAATCTTCTTTACTATTTATGGTTGATGTATTAAAATAACCGATAAGAATTTTTCTTTCCTTTTGTTTTTTTGCTTCTAATTTCACCGTTTTATTTCTAAAATAAATGGAATCAAAATCAATCGCCTTTTTTGAAGTGTAGTTAATGTATACATTGATCCCGTGAACCCCTGGCTGGCCTCCTACCCAACTTTTATAGGATGCTTCTGTAATTTTGAATGGTGGTTTTGTATCTAGTGAGATACTTTTACATGTAACAAAGCTCAATGCGAGAAATAGAAAGGTGATGCTTTTCATAATTTATTTTTTCAAATGCAAGACCAAGATATAAAAAAAGGGCTTATCTAAAATTAGATAAGCCCTTTTGTATTTTATAAAGCTAACGCTACGTTTAATTCTTCAACGCTTCCGCTATTTGTGAATTTAACTCCGCTAACGCTACGTTTAATTCTTCAACGCTTCCGCTCCACCAACAATTTCAAGAATTTCGTTTGTAATCGCTGCCTGACGTGCTTTGTTATAGGTTAATAATAAATCATCACGTAAGTCTTTTGCGTTGTCTGTTGCCTTGTGCATTGCTGTCATACGAGCTCCATGTTCTGAGGCAAAACTGTCTCGAATAGATTTGTACAACTGTGTTTTTAATGACTTTGGAATTAAAGCCAAAACAATTTCTTCTTTTGACGGCTCAAAAATATAATCTGAATTTGTAATATCCGCTCCGCCTTCTATTGGTTTAATAGGTAGAAACTGCTCTACTTGTGGTATTTGAGTTGCTGCATTTTTAAATTGATTGTAAATAATTTCAATTTTATCATACGTCCCATCGGTATACAATTCCATTAATTCCTCAGCTATTAAGGCTACATTATCAAAAGTTAAGTCATCAAAAATAGCATCTTTGGAGTCTATTACTTTGAAGGTTTTCCCTAAAGTAGCTTTTCCTTTTTTACCAATAGTTAAAAGCTCTACCGTTTTATCAGCATATTTTTCGGCAACTGTTTGTACGACTCTCTTGGTTATAGAAGAGTTAAAACCACCACACAATCCTCGATTAGAAGTTACAACCACTAATAAAACTTTTGAAACTTCTCTTGATGTAGAATAAGCTCCCCCTGCATCACCGTCTAAAGTTGCGCTTAAATTTTGCAACAATTCCGTTAATTTAGAAGAATAAGGTCGCATTGCAGTAATAGCATCTTGTGCTTTTTTCAACTTTGCAGCAGAAACCATTTTCATGGCACTGGTAATCTGCATGGTTGATCCAATCGATGAAATTCTGTTCCGTATTTCTTTTAAGTTTGCCATAATTCAGTAATTAGGTATTCGTAATTAGGTGTTAGTCGTTGAGCTAAAAACTAACGACTATACACTAGCTCCTAATTTTAGTATTTACTTGAAATTTCTTTTGCTGCTGCTGTTAAAGTATCAATTACTTCTGGAGTTAATTTCCCCGCTTTTAAAGTATCTAAAGTACCTCTATGCTTTCCGTTTAAGTAAGAAATGTAATCTTTCTCAAATTCTTTTACTTTATCTACGGGTACATCTTTTAATAAGTTTTTAGAACCTGCATAGATAATTGCAATTTGATCTTCTACTGAGTAAGGATCATTCTGTCCTTGCTTTAAAATTTCAACATTACGTTGTCCTTTAGAAATCACACTCATGGTTGCTGCATCTAAATCTGAACCAAACTTTGCAAATGCTTCCAATTCACGGTATGCTGCTTGATCTAATTTTAAAGTACCAGATACTTTTTTCATAGATTTAATCTGAGCATTACCTCCAACACGAGATACCGAAATACCTACGTTAATTGCTGGACGAACCCCTGAATTAAATAAATCTCCATCTAAGAAAATTTGTCCATCTGTAATTGAAATTACGTTTGTTGGAATGTATGCAGAAACATCTCCTGCTTGTGTTTCAATAATTGGCAATGCTGTTAAAGAACCTCCACCTTTTACAATTCCTTTTAAAGAATCTGGTAAATCGTTCATTTCACTTGCAATTTTGTCATCATTGATCACTTTTGCAGCACGTTCTAATAAACGAGAGTGTAAATAAAATACATCTCCAGGATACGCCTCACGTCCCGGTGGTCTTCTTAATAATAAAGAAATCTCACGGTAAGCAACGGCTTGTTTTGATAAATCATCAAAGATGATTAATGCAGGTCTTCCAGAGTCTCTAAAAAACTCTCCAATAGCTGCTCCAGCAAACGGTGCATATACTTGCATTGCTGCAGGATCTGATGCGTTTGCCGCTACGATTGTGGTGTAAGCCATTGCGCCTTTTTCTTCTAACATGTTTGCAATTGCTGCAACTGTAGAAGCTTTCTGACCGATCGCTACATATATACAGAATACTGGCTCACCAGCATCGTAAAATTCTTTTTGATTTAAAATAGTATCTAAGGCTACTGTAGACTTTCCTGTCTGACGGTCTCCAATAATCAACTCACGCTGTCCTCTTCCAACTGGAATCATTGCGTCAATAGATTTGATTCCTGTTTGTAATGGCTCTGTTACAGGCTCTCTATAAATAACTCCAGGAGCTCTTCGCTCTAAAGGCATTTCATAAGTTTTACCTGTAATTGGTCCTTTACCATCAATTGGGTTTCCTAAAGTATCTACAACTCTTCCAACGACACCTTCTCCTGCTTTTAAAGAAGCAATTCTTTCGGTACGTTTTACTGTAGAACCTTCTTTAATTGCTGTTGAAGCTCCTAATAATACAACTCCTGCATTGTCTTCTTCCAAGTTCAATACAATTCCTTCTAATCCGTCTTCAAATTCTACAAGTTCTCCATATTGTACGTTCGATAATCCGTATACACGTGCAATACCATCTCCTACTTGTAATACTGTTCCAACTTCGCTTAAGGTTGCGTTTGCGTCGAAATTTGTTAATTGTTGCTTTAAAATTGCTGATACTTCAGCGGGTTTAATTGATGCCATCTGTTATTATTTGATGTATTATTAAATTTTTGGAATAAAATGACTGTTGTCAAATTCCTTTCTCAATTCTGATAAATGATTGGAGATACTTGCGTCATACTGCATGTCTCCAACTCGTAAAACAAATCCTCCTAAAATAGCGGGATTTATTACATTTTCTAAGTTTGCATTATTGCCCGTTAATGCAACAATTTTCGCCAATACTTGTGCTTCTAATTCTTTTGTTAAAGGCACTGCTGTAGTAACCGTAGCTACCTGCATATGCTTTAAAAAATTATAGATAATTGCATATTGTTTTGCAATCGATTCTAACATTCCAAGACGCTTATTTTCTTGCAACGTGTTAAAAAGACCAATAGCTACTGCATTTACCTTATCAGAAAATAACGCTTTTAACACTTTGATTTTCTCTGATGATTTAATCACAGGGCTTTTCAATAATACTTTTAATTCACTACTCTCTTTAATAGTGGTTGCAATTAATAGCATATCTTCATGTACCGCATCTTCTATCTTAGAATCTTTGGCAAGGTTTAAAACCGCTTTTGCATACCGTAATGCTGCTCTTGCGTCTTTCATAAATATCTTAATTTAAAGTAACGTCTTTTAAGATTCCTTCTACCAATTGTAGTTGGTCTTCTTTTGAGGCTAATTCTCTTTTGATGACAGATTCTGCAATACCAATAGACAACTCTGCAACGCTCTTTTTAATTTCTGCTAAAGCTGCTTGCTTTTCTTGTTCGATAGAGGCTTGCGCATTTTCGATTAAAGTGGTTGCAACTCCTTTTGCTTCTTCTTTTGCTTCAGAAATCATTTTTTCTTTGATTTCTCTAGCGTCTTTCAGCATAGCATCTCTTTCTTCTCTTGCTTCTTTTACCAATTGCTCGTTATCTGATTGCAAGTTTTGCATTTCTTTACGTGCATTGTCTGCCGCTTCTAATGCATTGTTGATTCCAGATTCTCTTTCTTCTAAAGAGTTTAAAATTGGTTTCCACGCAAACTTTATCATTAAAGCAATTAAGGCTAATAATAAAATTGTAGAGACTACAAATAATCCTGGTGAAAAATCGTTTAATAAAGTTTCCATTCTATAAACTAGTTATTGTTTTGATACTTTTTGTTTAATAAAAACAGGTTCTGTAACCAACCGTTACAGAACACTGTTCTTTGTTTTTGTTTGGATTATTTTCCTAAGAATAATGCTCCAAATGCTAAACCTTCTAATAATGCAGCGATAATAATCATTGCTGTTTGAATTTTTCCTGTCGCTTCTGGCTGACGTGCAATACCTTCCATTGCTTTTCCACCAATTTGACCTAGACCAATTCCTGCTCCGATTACGATTAATCCTGCTCCAATTAAGTTGTACATAATAATTGTATTTATATTAAATTAAACAAATTTGTATTAATGATGTTTGTGATCATCTACCGCCATACCAATGAACAATGCGGAAAGCATTGTAAAAATATAAGCCTGTAAGAAAGCGACCAAAACCTCAATTAATGTTATAAAAAATGATAATAATAATGACAATCCTGTTGCACCAACAACCCCTAAAGATTCTTGAAGTGTAAACATAATTGCAATTAAACTCATTACCACAATGTGACCTGCTGAAATGTTTGCGAACAAACGTACTAATAATGAAAACGGCTTAATAACCAATGCTCCAGCTAATTCTATAATTGCTAAAACAGGGCGAATTAAAACAGGAACTCCTGGCATCCATATCATATGCATCCAATATCCTTTTGTTCCACTTACGGTATAGATAACCAATGTAAATATTGCCAAACAAGCAGTTACTGCTAACTGACCGGTAACGTTAAATCCTAACGGTGTTAATCCTGCTAAGTTTAAAATCCAAATAAAGAAAAATACTGTTAATAAATATCCTGTAAATCTTCTGTAGTGTTTCTCTCCAATATTTGGTCTTGCAATTTCATCACGAACATATAAAACCAATGGTTCTAAGATTCTACCAAAGCCTATAGGCACTTTCTTTGTTTTGTATTGTCTTGCCAATTTAGAAAACCACAACAACATGAGCACTCCGATTAATATCAATCCAAAAGCACTTTTTGTAATTGAAAAATCCAATACTTTGTGTGCATTTGTTGCATGATGTGTGTCATCAAAAGCTACGGTTGCTGCATTGCTGTCAAGCTCATAAATTTTAGAGTGAATCTTTGCAAATTTCAGACCGTCTTTTTCTACGATTACATGTCCATCATCATTGTGATGAAATTCTGAAGACATAAAAGTAACCAAACCTTCACTTGACCATAAAATTATAGGCAAAGGAAAACCAAAATGCTTTCTTTCTCCGGAATCACTGGTATAAGAAAATAATGAAAAATCATGCGAATCCTTGATGTGATGAAGAATATATTCTTCAACTTCAGTTTTCGTATTTACTTGCCCTCCATCTTTTTGGGGGTCTTGATTTTTATCAGAATCTACTGCATAACCGCTGATAGAAAAAAGGGCTATGGCTACTATTGTAAGAAACTTGATTGATTTTTGTGCAATCTTCATTGTAAAAATACGCTTTCTAAATTCGGTGCAAAAGTAAGTAATAAATTAATATTATAAACCATTTTTTTGTTTAATTGTTTTAGCGCCGTTTGTATTCAGAATTTTTATCACAAAAAATGCTTCTGTTGATAAAAAAAGGAACAATGGAATCAGCAAAGAAATTGCTTGTGGATTTGTAAGACTTTCTTCCGCAAAGATAGGCTTATAAAAGATTGTACAAAAAAGAAGAATTTTTAAAACGATGGTCGCCAGGTAGATAAAAGAGATTTGTTGAAATACTTTATCAACAGTAGAAAAGATGACAAAATTAAGGCACAATACCGATGAGAAAACCGCGTGAAAAAGATAAATTTTCTCCAAATTAAAAGGCAATTTGATTCCTGTTTTTTCAAGAAGAAAAGCATGGGTATAAAAGCTCACAAAAAACAAAATTAAAAAGGTAAGCGGTAACGTAATAATTTTACGATTCATTAATATTGTTGGCTTGTTTAATAAGTGAGTACATGGCTAAAAAAATAGCTATGAGTGTAATTGTTTCTGTTAGAAAAGCTACTGCAAATTGGGCATCCAACCATGTACCGAGTAAAAACCCTCCATAAATAATGATTCCCATTTGCAAGCCTGCTCCGGAAAGCTGTAAGGCCTTATTAAGCGGTTTTTTCGGCGCGGTTTTTTTGTTCATTGGTTTGATTCAATTCTTTTACAGCTCCTTTCATAGCACATGTTGCATTAAAAGTTGCTCCGGGCTCTACAGATAACTTCCCAATAACAACATCTCCTGTAATTATTGCGGTGCTTTTTATCGTGAGTGTTTCAGAAACCAACAACTGACCAGAAATTTTACCTTCAACGTCTGCATTTGCAGTTTCTACATTTCCTTTTATAAAACCATCAACACCTATAATGACACGCCCTTTTGTTGTTAAAGTTCCTTCTAAAGTTCCGTCAATTCTAAAATCTCCGTCCGATTTAATATCACCAGTGATAACGGTATTTTTTGCGATCACATTTCGATCCATAATTTTTGTCTTTTGTGTTTGTTGTTGTTTGTTACTAAACATGTATTATTTTCTTAATTGTGCTACAATTTTTTTTGCTTTTTTTCCTTCTTCTGAATTCCCATAGCGAAGCGCAACAAACTCCATTGCTTTCCCATACGTCTCCTTGTCCACGTATCTCCCTAGAGAATAAGCCCTTAAAAGTTCAAATTTAGGAATTAAAATCGAATTCTGAATTTTGGGTAACATTTCATCAATTTTTTGCACCACTTCTTCGAACACCCCTTCTTTGTATAAATAATACATTTCTTTGTAGGTTTGTTCTGTTTCGCTCAAAGATTTCTCAGAAGTTAACTTCTGATCTGGAAATTGAATCATTTGGGCAAACTTGGTGTCAGCATAGCCTGTTAAAATTTTGTTTTTATAAAAGGTTTCTTTGGGTTTGTTTTTTACTGTTGAATAAATTTGATATAAATTGTAATAAATGGATAACAACTGATTTTCTGCTGGATTTAAAGTTAGCAAACGTTCTAACTTTTCAATGGATAAAGGTAAATCTACAAACTGTTGTTTGTAAATCAACCCTAGCTCATACAGTCCTTGATTCCTACCTGTTTTTAAACTATCAATAATTATTTTATCTGTTGGAACCCTAGCAATATAGCTCGGCACATCATATCTCTTTGATGCAATAGCTTCCTTTAAAACAGTTGTTGGTGAAGTACTCATTGCTCTTTTAGATGCCCAACGCCAATTGTCTTCCAGTGCTCTATTGTTCCATGTTTTTTGAAAGGTTGTTTTTCCAAAAGACAACGATTGTCCGTTGTAAAAATACCATCCTCCGCTGCTTGTAGATTGTAAAGAATTCCCGAAAGAACTTCCAAACGCCAATTGATTTAATTTTTGTTGTGCAGCCGCTTCGTCCTTCTTTTTCAATGCTTCCACATATTCTTGAAAATACGCTTCTTGACGCTCTAAAGGCATTGCTGCCAAATTTAAAATACTGTCATTGGTTTTTACGGTATTTTCAAATGCAATCAATGAAGCTAAGTTTTTAAACTTTCTGTTTACGCGTCTAATTCTCAAATCTGTCTTGTTTTTTGCAACTTGTAAAACACTATCATAATAAGAACTTGCTAACTGAAACTCGTTGTTTTTAAAATATAAATTTCCCAAACGCTCATACGTGTAGGTTTTTTGTGTTGGTTTTGCATTTTTAGCCCGCAATGACTTATTGTAATTTTCGATCGCCAAGGAAGTGTTGTCTTTGTATTCTTCTAAAACCCCTACTTGATAATACAAAGCATCTAAATACGGTCTGTTGTCTCTATTTTTTATGAGTTTCAATAGCGTTTTATGCAAAGCCACTGAAGAGGAATCTTTTGAAAAGTTTTTTGCAATCTCTATCTGTGCATGAATTTTAAATTTATCGGGAGCTTTCCTAAAATTCACAATCCTTTTAAAAACTGTTGTTGCAGAATCTGATTTGTTTTCTGAGGCATACATTTGACCTAAAATAAATAGGTTTCTTGCTGCTTGCACAGAATTTTTATTGGTTTTTGTTGCGTTAATTAAACTCTCTTTTGCTTTCTGCAAACTATCTGTTTGCACATATGCCATTGCCAAAGCGGTATATCCTCTTTCTTTAATTTCGTCAGGTAAATCTGCCTCTAGCGTATCTTTAATTACTAACAAGTATTTTAAAGACTCAATAGCAAAACGCTCATTATCAAGCCTTATGTTTGCTTTGGCACGCCAAATCTTTGTTTCGTTGATTAAACTGGCATCTGGATAATTTTCAATCACATAATTAAACGCCTCAATTGCTGGAATAAATCGTTGTGAATAGTAGCGCGCTTTTCCCAATAACAAATAAGCATCATCAATTTGACGATTTTGTTCTTTTTCAAAAATGTTCATGGAATGCTTCTGGATCGCTTTTACAGCTTTTTCTTCTGCTCTATCAAATGGCGAGGTTGCCTTTGTTGTTTCTTTTTTCGAAGGAGCTTTATCAAAACCAGAGAACTGCCCACGGTTTGGCTTCTCTGTAACGAGCACTTCTTCTTTAAATGCTAAAGGTTCTATTGGCAATTGTTTCCAAAAATTGTCTTCATAAGTTTCGTTGATTGCATTCAATCCTATTTTAAATGCTTCCTTCCCATTAAACAAAACATTAAATTTTGTAGTGAGTGCATGGTAGTTTCTATTGATTACACTGTCTTTCTTTGTGCTACAAGCAAAGGCCATTGTAAAAAATACCGCAATACAGATTATTTTTTGAATGTGTTTCATAAGACTAAAAACTCCTATTTACAACAGATTTCTTTTAAAAATATTGCAGTTAGGAGTGTAAAAATAGGAATAAATTAAGAATCGAAGACTTATACAGAAAAATAGCTTTCTAATTCTTGTAAAGTTGCTGTGGAGGTTTCAATATCTTTCACTACAATTCCCTTGTCTAAAACTACAATTCTGTCACAGACTTCTGTTACATGACTAAGGTCGTGGCTAGAAACTAACAGCGTAATTTCTTTATTGTCTGTCAATTCTTTTAAGATTTTTTTTAATCGGATTTGTGTGGTTGGATCTAAGTTTGCAAACGGCTCATCTAGAACAACTACTTGGGGAGCCCCCATTAAAGCAGCAACAATTCCTGCTTTTTTCTGGTTCCCTTTACTTAAATCTCTTAAATACTTTTTCTTCCCAATGATCTCATCATTAAAAAAAACATCAAACTTTGCAATAAATGCAGTAACATCTACTTTGTTCATACCGCGTAAATCGCCAACAAATTCAAAATATTCTTCGGGCGTTAAATAGCCAATCAGAAAGGATTCATCAATAAAAGAACCTGTAAAGTTTTTCCAGTCTTCACTTGTATTTACTTCAACATTATTATTAGTAATTTTACCTGTAGTGGGTCTAATTAAATCTAGTAAAATATTAAACAACGTTGTTTTTCCTGCTCCGTTATTACCAACCAACCCAAAGCTTTGTCCTTTTGGAATCGTAATTGTTTCAACATTTAAAACAACTGCTTTTCCGTATTTTTTTGAAATATTGTCTATTGTAATCATTGTTTTTTCTTTAAATTTTGTGTGGTTTTATGATTCTTTTCCAAAGGCGTTAATCATAACATATTTGTCTTTTATGTATTTTTTTTCAATGAAATTCATCGCATAATTTTTTAACAGAAGACTCGTAATTCCTAAAGCAGCAACAACTACAAAGCCAGAATTATAACCAACAAACTTGTCAAAAACCCAAAATAATAACATTGGAAATAACATCAATGGAATAATGATGAGAAACTGTGTTGCACCTGTTCCTTGTGTATTTCCAAGACCTCCTTTTGTTAAATCTATTCTTTTTCTGTTAAAAGAGCCTGCGTATAATAAAAACAGGGAATTAAAACCAATATTAAAAATTGCTCCGGCGGTGATCATTAAAAAGATATCTGTCCCAAAATATAAATATGGGAAACTTAAAATGTATAAGAGTGTAGTCATTGCAACCATTAAAAACCATTTAGATTCTAGAAATTTTCTATATCTAAAACTTTGGCTCATTAACATTTTGTAGTGTGCACTGTCCCAAGCAGGGATAAATTGTCCGTAATTTAGCGTAAATCCTCCTGTAACAAATAAAGAAGCAAACATTAACATTGGTAATGAATCTTTATAAGCGTCCATTGTATAAAAAATCAATCCATAAAACAGGAATAAAAACGACATTAAAAAAACGGTTTTAGTTCTTTTATTTCTCCAAATTAAACGAATGTCATTTTTTATAAAGGGCGCTACGTCTCCAAATTTTTCTGTCCAAGACAAATCTACCGTGTTGGCTTCTTTTACTTTTTGTGAAACCGCTTCATCTAGATAGATCAAGCTTCGAAGTTGCTTAAAATTAAGTTGGTATAGGACCAAAAGTAAAACAAGCCCTAATAGGGAATATATGGGGTCTCGATAAACGAAATCAAACCCTTTGCCAAGGGTTCCTGGAAGATCAAATAACTGATAATGTTGTGTTAAAAAAAATCCAATTAAAAGCACAAATAAGGCGCCAAATGCGGTCTTGTTTTTGTTGATTAAAAAGTTTAAAAAGTTGACAGACTGAATGAGTAGCATCATTAAAGCACACCATCCTAAAACACCGGGAACAGCATATCCTTCTTTTATTAAAACCAAAGAAAATGGAATATAAAAAAACAAGCCCATGACATTGAAAAAGGAAAAAGATGATTTTAACAAGACATAATGCACAATTTTGTTTTTATGAATTGGCAGTGTTAAAAAAGGCTGAATGTGCATTACAGGGAGTTGCTGCATTAAATACCTAAAAATCAAATCTCCTATAATTGCATACAATAAAAAAGCGTTGACAACAACCAAGGGATCTTGTTCTGGGAAGAATTTTTTCAATCCGTAAAAAGCCCCGATTCCCATGAATAAAAACATCGTAATAAGATACAGACCAAAAAAGCCCATGAGTATTTTTATTCCGATGCTTTTTCCAAAAGCAGCCGATCGAAAAAATTGTTTCCATTCTAGTTTTAAAAAGTGTGAAATCATTGTTTAAATTTTAGTTTGGCAATTCATAAGAAGAAAGTGAGGATGGGATGTTACATGTTTTTAACTAATTTATATTCTGGATAGGTTTCGGCTAACAATTCTTCTGCTTTTTGAGGGATTAAGAAAGCGGTTATATAAAAGAGAATTAGCAGTGCTGTTGCCAAAAAAGAAATCAATAATAACCAATGCGCTGCTAAGTTACTAAACTCAACATTATCAAAGACACTTATTAAAAAGTTGAAAAGTTGAAAAAATCCATAAGTCGCAAAGCCTTGCCTTGTATTACCAATCATTGCTTCTAATAAAAAAACCTTCTCTTGCTTTTGTGTTTTCTTTTTCTGAATCTTTCTTGCTTTGGTTTGCTTGATTAAATCGACTGTAACAATTAGAAACAAAGCCCCTAAAAGGAAGTACTCTGAATACTGAATTTTTAAAACCATAAAAAGAGATAAAAACACTGCCAGCGTAGTCATCACTTTAGGCATGGTAAACCATTCTCTAAAGAAACGCCATAAAATGGATCGATACCGTTTGTTCATTTGCTTTTGTTTGGCTTCTATAACATCCATAAAACCAAAAATTCCGAATTTTTTAAAAGATGTGTCCCGTGCATCCTTAAAAGATAAATATGGTTTTTCATTCCATATTTCTTCGATATCGTTTGCCAAATGATCTACCAATTCCGATTGGACATCATAATGATATACGAAGTGTTTCCTTGTGAATTTGAAAAGGTCTTCTATTTGAGGGGTGGTTAATTTCATACTTTATTCTTTTGAGACAACCTCACTGTTTCGTTATGTTTCCTAAGAAAATAATGACAAGTATAGGTCACTGATAAACCCGCGAATAAAAACCCAGTGAAAACGGCATTTAAATTTCCTTGATCATTAAAATGACTTCCACTAAGTAAAGGGATTATTAGAAAAATGATCGCAAGATATTGTGTCTTTAAAATAAAACGATAGGTGGTTTTTACTTTCGATGTTACCCCTCTTACAATCATAAAAATAAAATAAATTAACGAGAGAGAAGCAATTGAATTGAACAGTAAATTTAAAAAATCGATGGTTTTTTCGGAAAAAACAATTGGAAAATTATTAAAGATTAGTACAGGCAAAAAGTAGGCTGAAAGATACACAAAGAAAAAAGGCCTAAACATTTTAACTGCTTTTTCTAGCACAATTTTTGTCTGGGAGTATTGAATTCCAAAATAAAGACTGCTTGCTTCTTTGAAATGTCTTTCCCATTTTAAAGCAACCATTTTAAAAGCATTTTCAAAAGAAATTTCTTTCGCAGTAATGCGCTCAATATCAGAAATTATATGATCTAAAACCTCCTCTTTTAAATCGATATAATTGAAGTTCTTTTTTTGTAAATACACTTCAACTTGGCGAACTTGTTCTTTAGTTAACTCCATCTTATTCTAGGCTAAACTTAGGATTTACCAAATGCTGCATCGTTTTTAAAAATTCTTGCATTTCTGCTAATTTATTCACAGTTTCTTTGCTACCACTCTCTGTTAATTTGTAATACTTCCGAAGGCGGTTTCCAACTTTTGCAACCTCTACGTCTAACAAACCATCTGCCTCAAGTTTGTGTAAAGCAGGATACAGGGCGCCTTCTGTAATTTTCAATTCGCCATTGGTCAAAGCTTTTACATGTTGGGTAATCTCATAGCCATACATTTTATCGTTCGTTTCCAACAATTTTAAAATGATGGTCTGTAAAGATCCTTTGTAGAGTTTCTGGTTTCCCATTTTTTGTGTGATTTAATGACCTAATTGGTTGTTTAAGTGTCAAATTGGTTGCACTCCAACTTCGAGTGCTTTTAATTTGTCTATACAACCTACATCAAATATACATCTTTTTCTAATGCATCAAAAACTTAGGTATAAAATTTAACACTAAAAAAATCCTGAAAGATTTCTTTTTCAGGATGTGTGAATTAAAAATTAGGCAGGAATTTCATCCTTTTCTAAAGTTAAAAAAATTATTTTTCAACGCCTAAAACAGTTGCAATAATGCGTTCCAATTCTGCTTTTGGCAAGGCGCCATTTGCCATTTGTGGGGGGCTATCCATAGGACAAAACAACATGGAAGGAATGCTTTTAATGGCAAAAGCAGCAGCCAATTCTTGTTCTGCTTCTGTGTCTATTTTATAAATGGTTATTTTGTCTCCATAGGCCTCAGACAATTCCTCTAATATAGGAGCTATCATTTTACAAGGGCCACACCAATCTGCATAGAAATCGATAAGTGCGGGCACTTTTCCTTCAAAAGTCCATTCTTGATTATTTTCAAAATTAAATACCTTTTCTAAAAAAGTTGCTTTTGTTAAGTTTTCTGTCATTCTTTAAATTTTAGTGTGCTTTTCGTTTTTTTCTATTGGATTCTTCTCGCAAATGTAGGCATCTAATTTGTGAAACAAACATTGTTTTTTATATCTCTCAAATTATAAATACCTGTTTTCAATAAAAATAAAAATGCTACTAAAGTGATGGTTTTTACTTGAAGTTTGGACCAGAAAGCATCTTTTTTACTGAATTTTTAGTGATTTTAAATCTATTGACACAGTATACAAATTGGGACGATTTAAACCCCTTTTTTACTAAGAAGACATTAAAGTTTAAAGAAAACTCTTACAGCATTCTTTTAAGCATTTTTTTTTATACTAACTTTGAGTGTTCTACAAAATTTAAAAACCATGAAAAAATTAATCCTCCCCGTTCTGTTTGCAAGTGCAATTTTTGTTTCTTGTAAAGAAGAAATAAAACAACAAAAAACCAAAGTGAATTATCCGTTAACAACAAAAAAAGCAGTTATAGACACCCTTTTTGGCACCGAAGTAGTTGACAATTATAGGTGGTTAGAAGATGACCGAAGTGAAGACACAGAAACTTGGGTAAAGGCCGAAAATGAAGTTACTTTCGATTATTTAAGTAAAATCTCATACCGAGCACAACTAAAAACACGTTTGACTGAGTTGTGGAATTATGAAAAAGTAGGCACCCCTTTTACTGAAGGAGCATATACTTATTTTTATAAAAATGACGGTTTACAAAATCAATATGTGGTTTATCGAAAAAAAGATGGTGAAGAAACTGTTTTTTTAGACCCAAATACTTTCTCGGAAGATGCAACAACCTCCTTGGGTTCGTTAAGTTTTTCTAAAGACGGTAAAACGGTGGCTTATTCTATTTCTGAAGGAGGTTCCGATTGGCGTAAAATAATTATTATGGATGCCGCATCTAAAAAAATTAAAGAAGACACCTTGGTGGATGTAAAATTCTCAGGAATTTCCTGGTATAAAAATGAAGGTTTTTACTACTCAAGTTATGACAAACCAAAAGGAAGTGAATTGTCTGCAAAAACAGATCAACACAAATTATATTACCATCAACTAGGAACAGAACAAAAAGATGATGTCGTTATTTTTGGTGAAAAAGCGATAGAAAAACATCGATATGTAGGAGGGTCTGTAACTGAAGACAATCGTTATTTATTAATTTCAGCTTCAACTTCTACCTCTGGAAACAAATTGTTTATCAAAGATCTCACAGTTAAAAACAGTCCGCTTATCCCTATAATCGACACTTTTGAAAGCGATACCTATGTGGCCCAAAACAGTAAAAGTAAATTGTACCTCGTTACCAATTTGAATGCTCCCAATAAAAAAGTAGTCACAGTAGATGCAAAAAACCCTTCGTCAGAAAATTGGAAAGATTTTATTCCGGAAACAGAAAATGTATTGAGTTTAAATTCTGGAGCCGGATACTTCTTTGCAGAATATATGGTAGATGCCGTTTCAAAAGTACTTCAGTATGATTTTGATGGAAATTTAGTTCGAGAAGTAAAATTGCCTGGTGTTGGTTCATCAGGGGGTTTTGGTGGAAAAAAGGATGCCAAAGAATTGTATTTTTCTTTTACAAATTACAATACCCCAAACTCCTCCTATAAATTCAATCCAAAAGATGGAACCTATACATCCTACTGGAAACCGGCCATCAATTTTAATCCTGAAGATTATGAAAGTAGTCAGGTATTTTATACCTCAAAAGACGGCACTAAGGTTCCCATGATTATCACCCATAAAAAAGGCGTGGAATTAAACGGAAAAAACCCAACGATTTTATATGGATATGGAGGTTTTAATATCAGTTTAACCCCTTCGTTTAGCATTGCCAATGCTGTTTGGATGGAACAAGGAGGTATTTATGCCGTTCCAAACTTGCGAGGAGGAGGAGAATATGGTAAAAAATGGCACAAAGCTGGAACGCAAATGCAAAAGCAAAATGTATTTGACGATTTTATTGCAGCAGCTGAATACCTCATCGAAAAAAAATATACCTCATCGGCATACTTGGCTATTAGAGGAGGTTCTAACGGGGGGCTTTTAGTAGGTGCAACCATGACACAAAGACCTGATTTAATGAAGGTGGCACTCCCTGCAGTCGGAGTTTTAGACATGCTTAGGTACCATACCTTTACAGCGGGTGCGGGTTGGGCATACGATTATGGAACTGCTGAAGACAGTAAAGAAATGTTTGAATATTTAAAAGGCTACTCACCTGTCCATAATGTAAAAGAAGGAGTGGAATATCCAGCAACTTTAGTAACTACAGGAGATCATGATGATCGGGTAGTCCCAGCACATAGTTTTAAATTTGCCGCAGAACTGCAGGACAAACAATCTGGGAGTAATCCAACTTTAATTAGAATTGAAACCAATGCAGGACATGGTGCCGGAACCCCTGTTGCCAAAACGATTGAGCAGTATGCTGATATTTTTGGATTTACGCTTTTCAATATGGGCTTTGAGCAACTGCCAAATCCGCCAAAAATCAAGATAAAATCTTAATCCTTTACCAATACAGGTAATTAAAAAACAAGTATTTAAAACAAAAAACCGACACTTTCATGTCGGTTTTTTATTGTTTAGAAAAGTAGGTGTTCAAAAATTGTACCTCTTTTTTTACACCCTCCAAAGTAGCAGATGCTATATTGGAATTATTCAGAGGTAAAGTTAAACTAATTAAAAAGACTCCTTTTGAAATTAAGGCATCTGATTATTAAAATCACAACAAAGCGAGTCTGCTCATATTTTGCTATTTGAATACAAATAAAAAGTATCTTTTTATAGCTGTATCCGTCCTTAGGAATGACAATAAACCTTATTTTTGCAGAATGCTAATCGTGCAAAACATTTCTTTCGGATATTCTAAAAACAATATTGTATTGGATGATTTTACCTTCACTTTAAATGAAGGAGAGCATCTCTGTGTTATGGGAGAAAGTGGCTGTGGAAAATCGACGCTTTTGAAAGCTGTTTATGGCTTACTCGATTTACAAAAAGGGACAATTTTCTGGAAAGAGAAACAAGTTTTTGGTCCTGAATTTCACCTGGTTCCGGGAATGGATTTCTTTAAATATGTGGCACAGGATTTTGATTTAATGCCCTATATTTCGGTCGCTGAAAATATTAAGAAATTCTTATCGCGCTTTTACCCTGAAGAGAGTGAAAGACGCACCCAAGAGCTCTTAAAAGTCATCGGAATGACTGCTTTTGAACACGTAATGGTAAAGCACCTAAGTGGTGGACAGAAACAACGTGTAGCCATTGCAAGGGCGCTCGCAAGAGAACCTCAACTTTTGTTGTTAGACGAGCCTTTTGGACAAATAGATAATTTTAAAAAGAATACGTTACGTAGGAATTTATTCCAATATTTAAAAGAAAAAAAAATTAGCTGTATTGTTGCCACTCATGATAAAAACGATGCGCTTTCTTTTGCAGACACCTTACTTGTTATTCAACAAAAAAAGATGGTAGCGTGTGCTTCACCAAAAGAAATTTATAAAAATCCAATCACAAAATACATCGCTGCGTTGTTTGATGATGTCAACGAAATTACAATCAACGGTAAAACCATTTTATTGTATCCACATCAACTAAAAGTTGTGGCACAATCAGCATTAAAAGCAACTGTAGTAAACTCTTATTTTAAAGGTCCTTATTGGTTAATTGAGGCTGAATTTGAAAGCCAGAAAGTATTTTTTAATCATTTTGAAGCATTAGAGAAAAGTGAAATCATCTTCCTCTCCTTACCGCATTTGTAGGATTCCTCTATTCAATATTTGTAATCTTAAAAAGCTGTCCATTAAAAACAAATTCTTCATTTTCTTTTTTACCCAACAACAATTTTCCGATTGGAGAAGAGAGTGAAATTGCGAAAATTGGTTTGTTTGCAACCGTGAATTGTCCTGCAGAAATTGATAAAAAATAGGTTGCTTTATTTGTAGATACAAGGCTTCCTAAGTGCACATTTTTAGAAGAATTTTTAAGATCAATTTTTGCTAATATGAGTCTCATTTGAGAAATACTTGCGAGTTGTTGACCTGCCTTTTCCATTTCCAACTGTAGCATTGCACGTCCTGTTTCGTGTTTATCTCCTGCAGAACTTTTTGTTTCTGACTGCAATGCTTTTTGGTTCGAGGAAATGATTTCTTCAATCGTTTCTAAGCGCTTATCTACATAGGTTTTGCAAAGATTATATGTTATTTCTTTCGTATTCATTGTGTAATGTAAAAGCAAAAGCTCCGTAATTTCCATGGTGAGAAATTGAGCATGCGTTGGTTATTCGTTCTTCTTTGTAGTAATATAAAGGAGCGCCAATACAAGATTTTTTTTGCAGAATTTCTGCTGCTAAAACCCCAGTAAGGGCTTGCACTTCCTGCTTAATGTCGTAATCAATTGTTTTTGGCAAGCCAATCGAAGAAAAAATAACTGCACGCTCTTTTGATTTCTTTGCGATTGTATGACAATAAAGGGTGTTAAAATAGGTGGTTGTTAAAAACTCAATTCCTTTAAAAACAACAATTCCTTTGGTTTTAGAAACCATACTGCATTCAAATTTTTGAGGCGCAAAAAAGCGTTTTTGGTATTGCTGAGTATAGCATTTATATGCCGCTTCTTTCATGCTCCAAAACAACCACACTTGCAAAAAAGAATCAGCAGCATTTAAAATGTATTCTCGTTCTTTTTTAGTGAATTGTTTTTCTAAAAAACCCGCGCGCTGCCAATTACTTTGGATTGCTGCCAGATTTAAATCAATAATATCATTCCCAATCATTTTACCGATTTTTTTTCTTGAATAATTTGAACAACGGCTTTTACAGACAACATTTTTTCCATAGAGTCATTGTCTATTTCGATGCTAAACTCATCTTCTACATCGAGAACAATATCTACCAAATTTGCAGAATTAATCTCTAAATCGTTGATAAAATCGGTGTCTTCTGTGAGGTTTATAAAAGCTTCCTCATTTTGTACATACGGCTTTACAAGGGTCCTTAAAATCTCAATTATTTCTTCTTTTTTCATTTTGTTTTTATTTTTACACTTCGACAAGCTCAGTGTGACATTGCACTTCCAAATTGACTTACTGTCTAATTCAATTCCTTTTTTCCAATTCTCATCTTAATACAAAGAAACAATAAAGATTCCTAGTGGCGCACTCAGTGTGACATTGTACTTCCAAATTGACTTACTGTTTAATTCAATTCCTTTTTCCAATTCTCATCTTAATCCAAAGAAACAATAAAGTCTCCTTGTGTCAGGCTGAGCTTGTCGAAGCCTTATTTTGAATATTTCTTAAAGATAACACAGGCATTTACATCTCCAAAACCAAAACTAGCTTTTGCTATAATATTAATCTTCTTTTCAATTGCTTTTTGTGGAACTTTATCTCGAGCTATTAATGCTGAAATTTCTGGATGAATATCTTCACAATTGATATTCGGAAACATAAATTGTTCTTTTAATTGGATTACAGACGCCACAGACTCAATTGCTCCAGCTGCTGCTAAACAGTGTCCCACCATTGATTTTAAAGAGTTGATGTAGGGAAATTGAGTTCCTTTTCTTTGCAACGCTTTTGTCCAGTTTTCTATTTCTAATGCATCTTTAGAGGTTGCTGTTAAATGTCCATTAATCAGATCAATCTCATTGGAGGAAATCTGTGCATCTACCAAGGCGTTTGTAATACACCTTTGTACCGCATCTGAATTAGGTGCTGTTAAAGTGCCTCCATTTCGTTGTCCGCCAGAATTGATATCTCCTCCTAAAACTTCAGCGTAAATAGTCGCTTTTCTTTCCAAAGCACTCTCTAAGGACTCCAATACCAAAGCCCCTGCGCCGCTTCCAGGTACAAACCCCGCAGCGGTTTCACTCATAGGTCTAGAGCCTTTTTCTGGGGAATCATTGTGCTTGTAACTCATTACACGCATCGCATCAAACCCTCCCCAGGTATACAAGCTACTGTCACTAGAGCTGCCAACCAACATTCGTTTCGCTTTTCCATTTTTAATCCGCTCAAAACCCATTAATAGAGCCTCTGTTCCTGTAGTACACGCAGATGAATTTGTGGTAACTTGATTACCCAATCCTAAAAGCCCGCCTAAATATGCTGAAATTCCACTAGCCATGGTTTGGACCACAGAAGTACTTCCTAGTCGCCTTACTTTTTGATCGTCAATTTTATAAATGGCTTCTCGAAATTTCTCTATACCAGAAGTTCCTGTTCCAAAAATTAAACCCGAGTCGTGATCCAAGTCCGAATTTTCATCTACCTTAAAACCTGCGTCTTTCCATGCATCTATTCCTGCCATACACCCATATAAAATAGATGTACTATTAAATCCTCGCAATTGTAACGGAGACAAATAGGTTGCTTTTTTTTCTTCGGAAACAGTTGGAATTCCGCCAATACAGCAAGAAAACCCTTTGTCTTTTAAAGACTGATGAAAGGTAATTCCAGAAGTGCCTGCTTTTATTGCTTTTGTAAAATCAGCAACCCCAACACCGTTAGGTGCTACAACGCCTATACCTGTAATTACAACTCGATTCTTCATTTTTATTTTGCGATTATCATTCCAGAGATCGTCCCTCTACAAACCAGTTCGTCTTTCTCATTTAACATTTTAACGGTACATTTCAATTTATTGAATCGGAAATATTCTTTTTCTGAAACTACCGTTACTTTTTCGTTTGGTAAAACAGGAATAAAGAAATCTACCTGATTGGAAGTGAGCGCTATTTTGGGTTTTTTGTCAAAAGAAATTTCATCTTTCAATAAATAAATCCCCAAACAGACCACCCCAATTTGTGCCATAGTCTCTGTTAAGAGAACTCCAGGTGTGATTGGATTTTCTTTAAAATGACCTTCATAAAAAAAAGCGTTTTCTTTGAATGTATAATTTCCTGTGATTCCCTTTTCTGAAATTTCTGTAAGTGCATCCACAAACAAAAAAGGGGTTTGATAGGGTAAATTTTTTATAATTTGACTTGCATTCATTTTGTTTCGCTTAAAAATTACTTAAGAGTTTACCATTCCAATAAAATTCGTTGTGCAGAAAACCCGGGACCAAAACTCAACATAATTCCTCTTTCTCCTTTTACTGGGTTTCGATCCATAAACCGTTCTAAAACGTATAGTACGGTTGCGCTTGACATGTTTCCATATAAACGTAATACCTCTTTTGTATCATCAATATTTTTTCCTAAAACACCAAATAAGTCTTCGACAGTTTGTACAATTTTCTTTCCTCCGGGATGAAAAATTAAATGATCAATGTCATCAATTGTCAAGTTATTTCTTTCTAAAAAAGGATGAATTATCGTCGGAAAATGATCGGAAATTTTCTTTGGAACTTCCTTGTCTAAAATCATTTGCAAGCCAGTGTTTACCAATTTAAAACCCATCATGCTGGTTGCATCATAAAAATGATACATCGCTTCATCAATGATTTTTGGACCTTTGTCTTCTTCGTATGAGGACAAAACAACACTGGAAGCACCATCTCCAAAAATAGCAGCACTTACAATATTTGTCATCGAATAATCTTCTAACTGAAAAGTCGCTGTTGGTGCTTCTACTGCAACAACAGCAGCCCTTTTGTTTGGGTTCGCTTTTAAAAAGTTTTGGGCATAAATAATTCCCGAAACTCCCGCTGCACAACCCATTTCTGTGACAGGCAAACGAACAATGTCTTGCTTCATTCCTAAAGAATTAATTAAATAGGCATCTACAGAGGGAATCATAATTCCAGTACAACTTACCGTAATGATATAGTCAATTTCGTTGGCTTCCAAACCCACCTTTTCTAGAGATTTTGCGAGTGACTGTTCAGCCAATTGAATCACTTCTCTCGTGTAAATGTCATTTTTTTCTTCAAAAGAAGTGGCGCTAAAAACTTCTTCAGGATCCATAATAGAGTAGCGCTTGTCTACACCCGCTCCTTCAAAAAGTTTGATTACTTTTCTTTGAAAGCGCTCTTCCTGACCTTGCATCCATAATTTAACAAACGGAATGATGTCTTTTGTTTCTCTATGATATTTCGGAAGTTGTTTTGCAACTGCTATTATTTTTACTGCCATCTATTTTTTTATTATCCATAGAAATCGAAATGCCCATTTCCATGAAATTTGTGTATTTGCATTTATTTTCTCTGAAATGCCCTCTAAATCTTTTCGTTTAAAACCTCTTAAAACAGATGTTAATCCGTCTTCAATAATCATTTTATTTTTAATAAACAGAGACAATAATAGAAATAAATAGTAGGCTAATTTATGTCTATATAAGTCATTTACTAAAATTCCAATTTTAGTTTGTTGTAAGGAATTTGACAAAAATGTAATTAGTTGTGTTTCTTTAAAATGATGTAAAAATAGTGTCGCTAAAATCACATCAAATTGTCTTTTTTGAAAGGTCTCTGAAAAAATATCTTCTGTTTTAAAGTGTACTTCTGGATACTCGGCAGACAATTCTTTAGCATATTGGATTGCTGTTGGATTTGCGTCTACACCCAATAAATTCATACGATATCCATTTTTTCGACCAAACTTGGCTACATCACGCAAAATATCTCCATGCCCACAACCAATATCTACAATAGATACTTCTTGTTCTTTTGGATGATTTTTAAGGAGTTTTTTTAACCCATTTACGGTCACTTTATTTCCTCCCAGCCATCGGTTTATATTTTCTAACTTATCTAAAGTATCACGTAATAAATCGCCTCCTATAGAAAAATCGTCCATCAACTCTTCTTTGTCTGTTCTTTGTTTTGTACTGATAAAAAAATCCATTAATTGTCTATTGGTTTTCCGTGCGTCTGTTTGATAATTATCGGTAGCAAAGAAGGGAACTTCTTTAGAAGTTGCAACATCATTGCGGCTATTTTATCTTTTCGAAACAGTAGCGCTATAAAATGCCCTGCTTTTAGCCTCCATTTAAATTGTTTATTCCATTGCCTAATATAACTTTTTTCAAGTTGATGACGGGTTGTCTGGGTTCCTTTTAGGTAATTTAGAATCAGTTTAGACGCAATTTGTGCAGACTGAATGGCCATGCTCATTCCATTACCGCAAAGCGGATGAATCATTCCTGCGGAATCTCCGCACATAATCATGTGGTTTTCTACTGGCTTTTTTGTTTCAAAAGAAATCTGACTAATGGAGAGTGGCTTCTCAAAAATAGGAGTGGTCTGTTTAAAAATTTGTTTTAGAAATTTATTTTTAAAAACAACATTCTCCTGAAAATCATTAATATTTTTATGTTTTTTAAACGCTGTATAACTGGTAATGTAGCATAAATTGATTGCGCTATTTTCTACTTTGGAAACCCCACAATAACCACCTTTAAAATTATGTAGCGCCACTAAATTTTCAGGGAAATTTCCTTTTACATGAATTTTTACCCCCAAATAAGGAGCTTTTTTTTGAATAAAATCTCGATCCATTTTGATGTCTAAAAGGGAGCGTTTTCCAAAAGAGCCGATACAAATTTTAGCACTGAAAACGTTGTTGTTTTTTGTTGTCACCAAAAAAAAATCTTCTTTAAAGAGAGTGTTTACAACAGCGTCTTGCAAAATGTCAACGCCATTTTTCTTCGCTTTTTCTGATAATACACAATCTAATTGAAAGCGAGAAATTCCGAATCCTCCCAATGGAAGTTTGGCTTCAATGCGTTTATTTTTTGTGGTAGAGAGTTCAAAATTATCAATTTTAACGGCACCAAAATCGAAGGGATTAATCTCTAGGAAATTTAAATAGGGCAACACTTCATTTGAGATATATTCGCCGCAAACTTTGTGTTTTGGGTACTCGTTTTTTTCAATTAATAGCACTTTCTTGCCAAATTTTGACAAGTGAATTGCATTGCACAACCCCGCCAAACCTCCACCAATAATAATCACATCAAAAACATCTAAAGTGCCTTTTTGGGGTGTTGTTGTATTTGCTCTCATGAATCGATTAATTGTGCTAATTCTTTACCAACCAAACTTCCTATTGCAACCCCCATTCCTCCCAAACGAATTCCGCAAAAAACATTGTTGGACAGTTGTTTTACAATGGCGTTTTTTTGATTTCCTACTCCCATGATTCCACTCCATCGATTGGCAATTTCAAAGGGGGTCTTTGGTAAAATTGTTTCTTTTAAGATTTTTTCTAACTCATTTTGAATGCGCTTAGTTTGCCCAAAATTAGTGGTTTCTTCTGTTTTAAAGTCAAGGTTTCTACCGCCTCCAAATAAAATTCTATCATCAATGTTTCTAAAGTAATAATACCCTTTGTCTAAATGAAACGTTCCTTTAATGGGTAAATTTTTTATGGGTTTTGTAATCAACACTTGTGCTCTTGCAGGCTGTACGTTTTCGGCTAAAATTTCTTTAGAAAATCCATTTGTAGCAAAAAATATTTTCTTTGTTTTGAAGGTAAGTTGGTTTGATTTTACAGCGACTTCTGTACCGTTTTCCATAAAGCTTTCAACGGTAATTCCATTTACTATTTTTACTCCCAATTGCTGTACTTTGTAAAGGAGTTGTGCCGCCATTTTTCCCGTATCTATTTGACCTTCAAAATTATTGGTTATGTATGTATTGTGTACTTTTTGAAACCCAAAGGTATTGTCAGAAGTAGAAAAAACATCGGCATTAAAAATTGGTTTTAACAATCGATTTACTTCTTCTTTTTTAGAAATACATTCTTCAAAGAATGCTTCGTCTTCACACAATTCAAATCCTTTGTGTTGTTGAAAATCAATATTTTTATCTCCTAAATTCGTTCGTAATAACTGCAGTCCTTGCCAGCGCTTATCTACCAAATCAAAAACTTCTTCTGGTGTGTGAGTATTTAAATCATCGATGAGTTCTGAAAGGCTTCCAAAACAAGCAAACCCTGCGTTTTTAGTACTTGCTCCTTGTGGTAGCATTCCTTTTTCAAGAATTAATATTGTTGCTTTTGGGTAGGTTTTTTTTAATTGTAATGCACAATTAAGCCCCACAATACCACTTCCAACAATGGTAAAATCGATGTTGGTAAACCACGCTTTTAATTCCCAATAACTGTAATTCATTTATAGATATTTTTCAAAACAAATACTGTTTTGCATTCCTTTATATTGTCCATAATTCTCAATCATTTTATAGTTGCATTTGTGGTAAAAATGTACCGCTTCTACTTGTCTTTTCCCTGTTTCTAGAATGCATTTTTCATAATTTAATTCTCTGGCCCAATCTTCTAACTCTTGCATTATTTTTTGAGCTATGCCGGTGCCTCTTTTTTCGGGAGAAACATACATTCTTTTTATTTCTACGGTTTTTTGATCAAACTTTTTCATGGCAGCACAGCCTATCGCGAAGGGTTTTGAACTTGTTTTTATGTCTTCGTAAACGACAACAACCTCCCTTAAAACATCAATGTTGTTAAATTGATTGTAAAAATCATGCTCGTCTTCATCTGTAATTTTTAAATAGGCATCCAAAGCTATTATCAAACGGACAAAATCTTTATTTTCTGAATTGGTTCTTCGTATTTTCATGGAAGTTCTATTTCAAATAAACTAACCGTTGCATTTTGGTAATGGTTGGGCAATCCTTTTGTTTCTTTTAATTTGTAAAGCCCTAAAAATTGAAATCCGCATTTTCTATAATGATTTATCAACCCTGTATTGTCTCCTACAGTATCTAAACGAATGTATTTGTAGTTGTTTTTTAAGGGGTGCTTTACAGCCCAAGTTAATATATTTTTCACATAATTGTGCCCTCTGTGCTTTTTATTCGTTGCAATTCTGTGAATGTAAATCGCTGCATCTTTGTTTTTTTCTTCCCAAATAAGTGGGTCCGAAAAAGCAACCGCCCACACACACACAACCTCATTGTTTATGACACCTTTGAATTGCCTTTTTTCTAAAATTTCTTGAAGAATCATCTCTTTGGAGAAGGTTGGCCAAACCACCATTTTTAATTGTCTTTGAAGCGCTCTGGCTTGTTCGTACAAATTTATGATCTCTTCAAAATCTTCAATTGTGCAATTGGCTATCTTCATTATCTCTTTTTTAATTTCTAGGTTGCTAAAAGGAAACTCTAGAGGGTATCAGTTGATTTCTTAAATATCCTTCTTTCTCTTGAACGGTTAGAGTCTCTTAAAACTCAAATTTAAGTTGAACCCAAATGGGTGCTGTTTTTTCTGTGTTTAAATTTCCAAAAGAAATACCTAGTAGTCTTACTGAATTTATAAATTCATCTTGAAAAAACAATTCTTTTACCACAGGAAAAAATTCGCTTTTCGACTGCATAAAATGCGCTTTTGTTTTACTTCTTGTTTGTTGTGTGAAATCTGAATATTTAATTTTTAAGGTAATTGTTTTTCCTTTGGTTTTATTTTTCACCATCCGTCTTTCCAGCTCTTCGGCAATTTGTTCTAAGCGTTCCAACATAAAAATTTCAGAGGAAATGTTTTCATTAAAAGTTCTCTCGGAAGCAACCGATTTTCGAATTCTATTGGGCACTACTGGACTGTTGTGAATGCCGCGGACAATGTTATAATAATGGGCGCCTGACTTTCCAAATAATGCCACCAATTCTTCTTGGGTTTTTTTCTTTAGATCATTTCCAATAAAGATCCCTAAATTATACATTTTAGCAGCGGTTACTTTACCAACTCCGTAAAATTTATTCACAGGTAGTTCTTCTAAAAAAGAAATCACCTCATCGGGATGTACTGTTTTTTGTCCGTTGGGTTTATTGATATCCGAAGCTACTTTTGCAATGAATTTATTAATTGAAATCCCTGCCGAAGCACGCAAACCAGTGCTCTCAAAAATTTTCTGACGGATTTCTTTGGCGATACTATTTGCAGATGGATTTCCTTTCTTGTTTTCAGTAACATCTAAATAGGCCTCGTCCAAGGAGAGCGGTTCTACCAAATCGGTGTATTCATAAAAAATTGCTCTGATTTGAGTAGATAGTTCTTTGTAGCGTGGAAAATCTGATTTTACAAAAATAATATGTGGACATTTCTGTTTGGCTAAAAAACCACTCATTGCCGATTTTACTCCAAATTTTCGGGCTTCATAGCTTGCCGCAGAAACAACTCCTCTCACTTCGCTTCCCCCGACTGCAATTGCTTTTCCTCTTAGCTCGGGATGATCTAACTCTGCTACAGAGGCGTAAAAAGCGTCCATGTCTACATGAATTATTTTCCGATATGGAGGCTGTAATTCCACGGTTATTTTTGAGCTAAATTTGTTAAGATTTCAAGTGCTTTATGAGCCTCTTTTGTAGCTACAAAAATATGATCATGATAATATCCTGCAACCACATTGCACGGTATTTGGTGCGTTGTTAATGCAGTAGAAAAGGCTGCAGTTAAACCAACAGCTTCTAAAGAGGAATGAATTTTTAAAGTAATCCAAGCACTTTCAAATTGATAGGGTAATTTCAATGCTTGGGCTTTGTTTTTTTCTAAAACAACCGTAATTCCTTCCGCTTCTTTAAACTCAAATAAGGTGTCTTTTCTTCCAATTTTTTCAAAATCTGAAACAGTTGCGAAAACATACTCTCCGGTATTTAAAACTGGTTGAAGTTCTTTTAGTATATTGTTTAAATTCTTTTCGCCACTCATGAACATCTTTTTTAGTTCTTCAAAAATACAAAAACAAAAAGCGTTTACTGACTTAAAAAATCGATACAAATTTTGATTGTCTTTTCAAATGCCTCGGAGCCCTTTTTTTCAGTCCAAGGATGGGAAACGTTAAAAACGTGGTTGGCATTTTCAATGATTTTTAGAACACTTTTTGGGTTCCATGCATGGAGTTTTTCTGCTTCTGTTACTGAAATAGAGGTGTCTTTGTCTCCATGAATTATTAAATGGGGAATGGTTATTTTTTTGGCAGCACGTTGAATGTTTAAACGCTCTTTATTTTGAACAAAATCTTCATGAAACTGATAAAAATGAGGCATTTGTTGTTTGGTTCTTCCGTTTAATACATACTTTACGCCTGTTTTTTTCCATGCAGATAAATCACTATTTGTTGACGATCTTGAGGCAAAATCACACACGGATGCTAAAGAAATAATGTTTTTTACTCGAGGGTCTTCGGCCGCTTTTAAGGTTACAATTCCACCCCCTCTGCTGTGTCCAATAATCGAAATTTGATTTGAATCAACGGTGTTTTTAAATTGAGAGTTGTTAGAAATCCAGTCAAGAACACTTTGTAAATCGTCTAATTCTTTGGTGTAATTATTATTTCCAAATGCTTCTAAATCTGGAAAATCAATGGGCTGTTCTAAAGTTCCTCCATTGTGTGAGAAATTAAACTTTATAAAGAAGTATCCTGCATTTGCAAACCTTTCTGCCATTAAATTCCAAGCACCCCAATCTTTAAATCCTTTATAACCATGGCAAAAAATTATTACTTTTTTGGATTGTTGTGTTTCATTGTAAAAAACATCGGTTACAATTGGTTTTTGGTGTTTTCCTTGAATCACAAAATTCTTTAAAATCTTCATATGATAATTAATTTATACGCAATTTTCAGGAGGGATAGAAGCGCCAGAAAAGCGGTTAGAATACTCAAAACAAGATTGATATCTTTTGTAATTTTTCCTGTCTTTTTTTGGATTTTAAGTGCATATTTTACATAGAAAAAGAGGATGCTAAAGGTTCCAGCCCCAGTACCAACAACAAAAGAAACTACAAAAGAAATATCGAAACGAAACCACTTAAAAACATCTAAAAAAGCAACAACTCCACAATAAAAAGGAATAGCAAACATGTTTAAAGAGGAGAGTATGAGACCTGTTAAAAAAAAGAGAGTTTTAGAATTCTTTTGGTTCGATACAGCTCTTTTTTGTTTTTTCGATTCTTTGTAAAAATAGATTGACAAAAGTATAAAAATAACGATTCCAAATTGCGAAATTACATCCAATATTGTCGGGTTTTCTAGTATGTATTTAGACAAAACTACCGCAATATAGGCTTGTAATAATACCACTACAGAAACGCCTAAAACGTATTTGTGTGCCGACTTTACATTCTTTTGTAACCTTATTTTTAACGCTGTCATGTTCAGCATACTTGGAGTTATAGAGCCTATAAAAGCGACTATAAAACCAATTATAAAATGCGTCATCAAATTCATTAAAGTATATTTTAGGTAAAGAAACCTTTTAAAAATAAGTTGTACAAAAAAACGCATCAAAAAAATTGATGCGTCTCTATATTGTATATTAAAATCCTATTTATACAACCCCTTGGGCCAACATAGCATCTGCAACTTTTACAAAACCAGCTATGTTTGCTCCTTTGATATAATCAATAGAACCATCTTCATTTTTTCCATATTGTACACATGAATCATGAATGTCTTCCATAATCACTTTCAATTTATCATCTACTTCTTTACGCGACCAACTTAAACGCAATGAGTTTTGACTCATTTCTAAACCTGATGTTGCAACTCCTCCTGCATTACTTGCTTTCCCTGGTGCGAATAAAATTTTTCCTTTTTGGAATTCCTGAATTGCTTCTGGTGTAGAAGGCATGTTTGCTCCTTCAGAAATACACATACATCCGTTTTCAACCAATGTTTTTGCTTCTGCTCCATTCAACTCATTTTGAGTTGCACAGGGTAGGGCAATATCACATTTTATAGACCATGGTCTTTCACCTGGAATGTATTTGGCGTTCGGATACTTTTCTATATAGGAGCCGATTCTTCCTCTTTTTTCATTTTTAATATACATCACGTGCTTCAACTTTTCGGTGTTGATGCCTTCTGAGTCATAAATATACCCTCCAGAATCTGATAAGGTTAAAACTGTTGCGCCCAATTCGATTGCTTTTTCTGCTGCATATTGTGCAACGTTTCCAGCTCCTGAAATAACTACTTTTTTTCCTTCAAAAGAATCGTTTTTACGCTGTAACATGTTTTGTGCAAAATACACGGTTCCATAACCAGTTGCTTCAGGTCTTATTAATGATCCTCCCCAAGAAGCTCCTTTACCGGTTAAAACTCCTGTAAATTCATTGTTTAGCTTTTTATACATTCCAAACATAAATCCAATTTCACGTCCGCCAACACCAATATCTCCTGCGGGCACATCTGTGTTTGGACCAATATGTCTAAATAACTCTCCCATAAAGGCATGACAGAAACGCATGATTTCGTTGTCTGATTTACCTTTAGGATCAAAGTCAGAACCTCCTTTTCCACCACCCATTGGGAGTGTTGTTAATGAGTTTTTAAAGACTTGCTCAAAAGCTAAAAATTTTAAAATACTTGCGTTTACTGTTGGGTGAAAACGCAACCCGCCTTTATAGGGTCCAATGGCAGAATTCATCTGTATTCTGTACCCTCTGTTTACTTGTATCTCTCCACTATCATCTACCCAAGAAACTCGGAAAGAAATCAATCTTTCTGGTTCTACCATTCTTAATAAGATATTTTTCCCGTGATAAATATCGTGTTGAACGATATAAGGGATTACGGTTTCTGCCACCTCTTGAACGGCTTGCAAAAATTCTGGCTCATGATTATTTCTCTTAATCACCAAGTCCATAAACTCTTTAACTTTTAATTCCATAATTTTTAGTGTTCTTTTTTGCGAATTTTATAAAATTTACTGCGCACAAATATAATAAATTTCTGAATCCACAAATAATAAATTATTTATAATTTAAACATAATACTTCTTTATTTCAATCGATTTCGAAAGCTGTTTTTCTTTTGTGACAAAAAGCATTCCAAAACTCTATAAAAAACACTAAATTTGTGCTTTAATTTCAGCCGAAAATGTTAGATAAAGTAAAAGAATTAATTGGTGATGTAAGTGCGTTTAAAGCGACTTCTAAAGAAGATATTGAGTCTTTTAGGATTCAATATTTAGGAAGTAAAGGGCTTTTAAAAGAGTTATTTGCTGAATTTAAAAATGTGGACGCTGCTTTGCGTAAAGATTGTGGACAGGCTTTAAATAATTTAAAGAAAGCCGCCGAAAGTAAAGTTGCTGAGCTAAACGACACTTTAGAAAATTCAATAGAACAAAAAAGCTTTTTCGGAGATTTAACACGCCCTTCTGAACCCATTGAATTAGGGTCTCGTCATCCAATATCTTTGGTGAAAAATAAAATTATTGATGTTTTTAACCGAATTGGTTTTACCGTTTCTGAGGGTCCAGAAATAGAGGATGATTGGCATAACTTTACGGCTTTGAATTTGCCTGAATACCATCCTGCAAGAGACATGCAAGACACTTTTTTTATTGAACAAGACCCAGATATTTTACTAAGAACACATACCTCTTCTGTGCAAGTTCGTTATATGGAAGAAAACACACCGCCCATTCGAACGATTTCTCCAGGACGCGTTTTTAGAAATGAAGATATTTCTGCGCGTTCGCATTGTATTTTTCATCAAGTAGAAGGTTTGTATATCGATACCGATGTTTCTTTTGCAGATTTAAAACAAACCCTTTTGTACTTTACAAAAGAAATGTTTGGGAAATCTAAAATCCGATTACGCCCTTCTTATTTTCCGTTTACGGAACCAAGTGCAGAGGTTGATATTTATTGGGGTTTGGAAACAGAAACCGATTATAAGATTACTAAAGGAACGGGGTGGTTAGAAATAATGGGATGTGGTATGGTAGATCCAAACGTCTTAGAAAACGCAAATATTGATCCTACAAAATACTCTGGCTATGCCTTTGGGATGGGGATTGAGCGGATTGCCATGTTGTTGTATCAAATTCCAGATATTAGAATGTTTTATGAAAACGACAAACGTTTCCTAGAGCAGTTCAAATCGGTGATCTAATTTCGTAGCATCCCTTAAAAATTAATTTTGAAGAAAGACATCCAAATTCCTGAAGTATCTGGTGTAGAGGTTGCTGTTGTTTATGAGTACAACGCCCTTTATAAAACAGATGATTGGAACATTTACATCATCAACAATAAAAACGTAGATTTAGAAATGATTGTCATTGTTTCTCAAGGGTTTTCTGAAACAAAAACAACTTCTTTACTTCGAAAAAAATTGGAGACATTGCCTGCAAATTCTTTTGCAAAGGTAGAGTTCATTCAACCTGAGTTGTTTGTATTGAACAATCGTTTTCAAGTTTCTTTTTTTGAAAACAATCAACTAAAAGACAAAACGTTTCTCTTTGAAAAAAACACCATTAAAGAAGGTGGATTGCGCATGATTTCTGAAATTAAAAAAAGAGGGATACTCGCTAAATAAGTCTTTAAAATAACGTTGCTTTTAAAGGTCTTGTATTTTTAAACTCTTTCAAAGAAACGCTATAAAATCCGTTGGTTGGAATTTGATCAAATTCACTGGATAAATACCCTCCAGAAATATACAATTTGTCTTTATAAAAGTGCATCGTAGCCCCAAAAAGGTTTAAATCTATGGCATAACTTCGCAATTCATTTGATGTTGTATTATACATAAGGAGTTGTTGGTTTTCAAACAAATAAATAATGTCTTTATGGGTAGTTATTGCTGGCTTACGCATTCCTTTAAACAAATAACCAACCGCTTTCCAAGTGTTTGTTTTTAGATCAAATACTTCTATTTCCGTAAGCTCTTTTCCACGATAACCACCAAACAAATAAAGGTTATCCCCTACAATAATTCCTTGAGATTCTTTGCCTTTGGTCATTTTTGAAAACAAGTACCAATACCCTGTTTTTAAATCATATACGTGTATTTGATCTGAATATTTTTTGATGCCTTGCTTATTTTCTTTAATAGATCCTCCCATTAAAATAATATTATCTTGGTACAGAAGTGCAAGTGAATTTACTGCTTGATGCGGATTGGTATCATCAATTTCTAGGGTTTCATTAGAGAGGTTATAAACTTCAATTTTGTCTTCTAAATAATCTCTCTTTTTGGTTCTTGAGAGTCTTTTTCCTCCTAGCAAATAGAGTTTATTTTCAAAAGAAATGACATTGTGATTTGCCTTCTTTCTAAACACATTCTCTTTCAATATCCATTGATTTGATTCAAAATCGTATACTTGTAAATCGCCCAAATAGGAAAAGAAGTCTTGAAATTTTGGTTTGGTTATTAACCTCATTATTTCTTGCTCACTACTCCCTCTTAATTCACTGATACCTCTTCTTAACTCATCTCTTACATTCGAGGCGTCACCTCCTATAACATATAATTGATTGTTTTTTATAACTGCTGCAAAAGAGTGCGTTGATTTTGGAAGTACTGGTAGTATTGTGAAATCTATTTTATACTTCAAGTTCTTTTTAGAAACAAGTGTAATTTCTGACAACGCTTCTTGTTTCTGAAATAGGAGAATTGTCAGAGTGTTCTCGCTGGTATTAAAGGTTACTTTTTGGTCTTTGTATTTTATATGAGAAACACTGAATCGGATTTGTTTTCCTTTTTTAAAATTAAAAGAAAACTTCCCTTTTTTATTGGTAACAAGCACTTTTTTTGTGATGAAAATATGCGCATTTTCAATAGGATCTTTTGTGACAGCATCGAGAATAATTCCTGAAATTCTTTGTGAATAAAGGGTGTTGAGAAAGATAAAAAAGAGTATTGTTATTATTTTTTTCATTATCGATTGGTTTATTCTACCTCACTTTCATGCGCTTTCAAATCTTTTGTTAAATCCAACTTTCGTAAAGTTGGGTTTACAAGTCCTGTGGTAACAACCGTGATTAGGGTCATTGTTCCCCCAAAAACAACTGCAGTAACGGTTCCCATTAGTTTGGCTGTAAGCCCGCTTTCAAATGCTCCTAACTCGTTGGATGAGCCAACAAACATGGAGTTGACAGAAGAAACCCTACCTCGCATCTGATCGGGGGTTTTTAATTGTAGTATGGTTTGTCGAATTACCATAGAAACGCCGTCTGTAACCCCACTAAAAAATAAGGCTAATACAGAAACCCAAAAGATGGAAGAAAGGCCGAAAACGATGATGCAAATCCCAAATCCAAAAATAGCAACGAGGAGTTTCATACCAGCATTTTTACTAATTGGAATGTAAGCAGTTACCAACATAGTTAAAAAAGAGCCCACTGAAGGTGCAGCCACCAATATACCAAAACCTTGAGGGCCTACTTTTAAAATATCTTCTGCAAAAACAGCCAATAAAGCAATGGCACCTCCAAATAAAACAGAAAACATATCTAAAGTTAACGCGCCAAGAATGGCTTTTGTTTTAAACACAAAGTTGACACCTTCTTTTAAACTTTGTAAAACAGGCTCTCCAATTTTAGGGTTTAAAATTGGTTTTCTTTTAATTTTAAATAAGACGAAAAATGAAATAGAGACTAAGATAAAAATGATGCTTAGAGACCAATGTACACCAATCCAATTGATAGAAAACCCTGCAAAAGCAACCCCCAAAACACGTGCCATTTGCCACAATGAACTATTCCAAGTTGCGGCATTTGGGTAGATTTTCTTAGGCACGATTAAAGCAACCAAAGAAAAAATAATCGGACCAAAAAAGGCGCGTAAAAAACCACCAAAAAAAACCAAGGCATAAATGATATACAACAGGGTTTGTATGGATAGAGATTGACTCACGCTATCAGAAGTAATCCAGAATAATCCAAAACTAATCAAAGAAAAGGCAGCAATACAAAGGGCTAGTAGATTTCTTTTTTCTTGCTGATCTACAATGTGCCCTGCGAATAAGGCCATCGACAGGGCTGGAATAATTTCCATTAACCCAATTAAACCTAAATACAAAGGATCTCCTGTAAGTTCATACACTTTCCATTCAATAACAATGAACTGCATGGACCATCCAAAAATTAATGCAAAACGAACAATTAAAAATATATTGAATTCTCTAATTCTTAACGCTGCGTAAGGGTCTTTCTTAGACATGTGTGGATTGGGCTGTTACGCAGATTTTAAATTCATAAGAATTCCAAAAGTTTCATTAATATCTTTTTCTTTTACAACAATCGTCATTTCATTTGTGGTAGAAATTACCTCTTGCAAAGCGATGTCTGCCCAGGCCAATTGTTTTAGAATAAAATAATAAATCCCAGATTGTTCTAGGTTATTTAAGGGAAGTTTAATGGTAATCGATGCTAAATCCAACACGCTGTTGATACAGGTTTCTTTTTCAAAAATAGTTTCTATGTATTTCTGAAGGCTTTTACTAGCAACAATATTTGTTTCAAAAATACCTTGAGAGATGGTTAAAAAAGCATCGTTTTTGTCTGCCGTTTTGGTTAAAATTTTTGCAATTTCCTTTAATAATGTAGCAGTATTTTTAAACGTAAAATCACAGAGATCTGAACGCACAATAAAATCACCTAAGTTGGAGGAAATTTTTTTAATATTCTTTCGAATTCTAAGTTCATTTACTGGCGACAATCGATTGATTGCCATCATTACTGCACCTACTTTAATGTCTTTTTTTAAGGTTTTAGAAACTTCTGGTAAAATAATTCTTGCTAAGGAAGAAACATTGATTAATTTTTCGTGTAAAGCTTCTTCAATAAAAGGTGTTTTTCTAACCGTACTTTCTACAACTTCTTGGATCGTTTTCATTTGAAAAGTTTAATACATGATATAATTGTTCAAAATTAAACAATTAATCCAAGGTATCTGTCAACTTTTTAAATTCTTTTTTAACGTCTTTGTGGTTGTACAAAACATTATAAACTGCGTCTATAATTGGTGTATCTGTTCCTTTATCTTGATTAATTTTAAAGGCACTTTTAGTGGCATAATACCCTTCTGCAATCATACTCATTTCCATTTGTGCAGATTTCACGGTGTATCCCTTACCGATCATGTTCCCAAATGTTCTATTCCTACTAAAAAGAGAATATCCTGTAACTAATAAGTCACCTAAATAGGCAGAATTATTAATGTCTCGCTTCATATTGTGCACTTTTTTAATGTAACGGTTCATTTCGCGAATTGCGTTACTCATTAAAACAGACTGAAAATTATCTCCATAACCTAAACCATGCGCAATTCCGGCAGCTATTGCATAAATATTTTTCAACATCGCAGCATATTCAGTACCAATAATATCGTCGGAAAGCTTCGTTTTTATATACCTGCTTTTTAAGCATTTACTAATCATTTCAGCCTTTTCTGAATCACTACATGCAATGGTTAAATACGACAAGCGCTCCATGGCTACTTCTTCTGCATGACAAGGCCCCGTTATTACACCAATATTTTCAACCGGAATCCCATAGGTTTCCATAAAGTGTTCTCCAACAATTAAACCTGATTCTGGAACGATTCCTTTAATCGCTGAAAAAATAATTTTTCCTTCAAAAGAAACTAACACCTTCGAGAGTTCTTCTGTTAAAAAAGCGGAGGGTATTGCAAAAATTAAAAAATCATAAGTGTCTATTATTTTATTAATATCATTCGATAGCTCTAATTGTTCTGGATGTAATTCTGCAGAACTTAAATAATTTGGATTGTGTTTATTTTCAAGTATATGTTCTTTCGCAGAAGCACTCCTCATATACCACCCAATAGTATCTAGGTTTTCGCACAACATTTTTACAATGGCTGTTGCCCAGCTTCCACCACCGATAACCGCAATTTTAGGATGTGAATTCATAAATTCTTTTATTTGGAACGTCAAAAATAAGAAAAGTATTAAGTTTTATAAGATAGTTCGTTGTTTTATTATATTTGTTGAACAACATACTTATTTAAAATGAACGTACAAATCATCAACAAGTCGAAACATGCAACTCCAAACTACGAAACCCAAGGTGCTGCTGGTATGGATTTACGTGCAAATATTGAAAAAGAAATCACACTAAAACCTTTAGAAAGAGCCATTGTAAAAACAGGGTTATTTATTGCACTACCTGTTGGTTTTGAAGCACAGGTGCGTCCAAGAAGCGGTCTTGCCGCTAAAAAAGGAATTACGGTCTTAAATTCTCCAGGAACTGTTGATGCAGATTATAGGGGTGAAATTGGCGTTATTTTAGTGAATTTATCTAATGATGATTTTATAATCAATGATGGGGAGAGAATTGCGCAATTAATCATTGCAAAACACGAAAGAGCAAACTGGGTAGAAGTGAATGTTTTAGACGAAACAGCACGTGGTGCAGGTGGTTTTGGAAGCACTGGAATGTAATTTTGGTTATTCCAAAACTTTATAAAATTGATTCATTTTTCTAAAAGGAGCATGCATTAAATCAAAATCTAAAAAAATATGTGCATGGTATTTGTACCCTCTTTTTTTGTAAAATTGAAATGCTTGTTCTTGTTTGTCCATAGCGTCTAACCAAATAACTTCATAGTTTTTAAAAATTGCTTGCGCTTCCAACCAAGAAACAATTGTTTTTCCTACTCCTTTGTTTTGGGTTTTAGGATGTAAATAAAGACGATGTAATTTTACCTGTTTTTCTTGAGGTAATCCAGTAAGTTTTTCATTCCATACCACACGAAAGTTCCCGACGATTTCATTGTTAAAAACAACAAAATAATACTGAGCGTTTTCTTGGGATAATTCTATTAAAATGTTCTCTTTTGAGTATTGATTATTGATATAAAAAGCACCACCATCATCCCAAAAATAGCTGTAAGCAGGAGGATAAATATCCCACATTAATTCTTGTAAATGCGTTATATCTGTTGGTAGTATTGGTTGTAATTGTATCTTTTTATGAATGGTAATCATCTTTTAAAAATAAAAAACTCCCAAAAAATTGAATCTTTTTTTGAGAGTTAAATTAATTATAATTTAAGCTTTAATCCTTATTCTTGATTATCAATCGCAGCTTTTATTTTTCCTTCAAGTTCCTCTGCAAGTTCTGGATTGTCTTTAATTAAACCTTTTACAGCATCTCTACCTTGGCCTAATTTTGTCTCTCCGTAACTAAACCAAGAACCACTTTTCTTAACAATTCCTAATTCTACACCAATGTCTAAAATTTCTCCAACTTTAGAAATTCCTTCTCCATACATGATGTCAAATTCTGCAATTTGAAAAGGCGGAGCCACTTTATTTTTTACAACTTTCACCTTGGTACTGTTTCCAATCACACGGTCTCCGTCTTTAATTTGTGTTCTTCTTCGAATATCTAAACGTACAGAAGCATAAAATTTTAATGCATTTCCTCCTGTTGTTGTTTCTGGATTTCCAAACATAACCCCAATCTTTTCTCTTAATTGGTTAATAAAAATAACCGTACAATTAGTTTTAGAAATTGTTCCTGTTAGTTTTCTTAATGCTTGTGACATTAAACGTGCATGAAGTCCCATTTTAGAATCTCCCATTTCTCCTTCAATCTCAGATTTTGGAGTCAATGCTGCTACTGAATCAATAACAATAATATCTATGGCACCTGAACGGATTAGATTTTCTGTAATTTCTAAAGCTTGTTCACCATGATCGGGTTGAGAAATAATTAAATTATCAATATCAACTCCTAAGTTTTCAGCATAAAATTTATCGAAAGCGTGTTCTGCATCAATAAACGCAGCGATTCCACCTACTTTTTGTGCTTCTGCAATTGCATGTAATGTTAAAGTTGTTTTTCCTGAAGATTCTGGTCCATAGATTTCGATGACCCTTCCTCTTGGATATCCACCAACTCCTAATGCTAAGTCCAATCCTAAAGATCCTGACGAAATTGCATCTATTTCTTCGGTAACTACATCTCCTAACTTCATAACAGATCCTTTACCGTAAGTCTTATCTAACTTATCTAAAGTAAGTTGAAGTGCTTTTAATTTTGCTGTTTTTTCTTTATCTGCTGCCATAAATTCTGTTAAAATATTGTTTTTTTAAAGTGAGACAAGTTACAAAAAACAACGTTTAATTTCCTAATAAATAAGTTGCATTTTTGTAGCACTGTTTTTATAAAACGAATTTATGGAAAAACACCAACATTTTATCCTCCACAAACCATGGGGAACCATTTCTCAATTTGTAAATCCTGCAAAAAGAAAGAAAAAATTATTAGGAGAACTTCACAACTTTCCTAAAGGAACCATGGCTATTGGCCGATTGGATGTTGCTTCTGAAGGTTTATTATTACTCACTACAGATGGAAAGGTTTCTGAAGAAATTAGAAGTAATACGTTTGAAAAAGAATATTATGTTCAAGTTGATGGAATAATGACTCAGGAAGCTGTTGAAAAACTTAAAAAAGGGGTTGAGATTGGTTTTGATGGAAAAAAATATCAAACAAAACCTGGGAAATCTTTTTTAATTGATCCTCCTAAATTTCCATTGAGAAGTCAAAAAATTAGAGATGATCGGCATGGACCTACAAGTTGGGTTGCGATTGTAATTAGAGAAGGAAAATTTAGACAAGTACGTAAAATGACTGCAGCGGTTGGGTTTCCTACCTTACGTTTAATTCGAGTTCGAATTGGAACTATTTTATTAGATGATTTAGCGGTTGGAGATGTTAAAGAAGTAGCTTCACTTCTTTAATTTTTCAACATTTCTATGTGCGGAATTCCGTCTTCTAAATAGTCTTTTCCTATTTGATGAAATCCGTGAGATTCATAGAAATTTTTTAAATATACTTGTGCAGAAATTGTAATTTTATCCGCTTTAAAATAATTTTTAATAGCGAGAATAGAAGCTTTCATTAGATTGTGTCCTAAACCGTATTTTCTTTCTGAAGCAACTACAACAACACGACCAATACTTGCATTTTTAAAATAATCACCTGGTTTAAAAATTCGAGTATAAGCAACTATTTTATTATTTTTAGTTCCATAAACATGCAATGACTTTTGGTCTTTTCCATCTACATCTTGATACACACAATCTTGTTCTACTACAAAAACTTCTACGCGTAATTGAAGAATTTGATACAACTCAATTGTATTTAATTCTGAAAAAGATTTGATATAAAAATCCATAAAAAAGTAAAATCTTAGGCTTGAAAGGTTATTTTAACAAGAAATTTTATCAACTCGATTGCCATGTCTTCCTCCTTCAAATTCGGTATTTAAAAATATTTCAACAAAACCTAAAGCCTGTTGTATAGAAACAAAACGTGCAGGAATGGTTAAAATATTTGAATTATTGTGTTGTCTTGTTAACGCTACTAATTCATTATTCCAACACAATGCAGCTCGGATTCCCTGGTGTTTGTTTGCGGTCATTTGTGCACCATTTCCACTTCCACAAAGAATAATACCAAAATTTGCTTTACCAGATTCTACAGCAGTTGCAGTTGGATGAATTGCATCTGGATAATCCATAGATGCATTCGTGTCTGTTCCAAAATTTAAAACAGTATGTCCTTTTGATTCTAAATATTTTATAATTTCGAACTTATACTCTGTCCCTGCATGATCGTTCCCAATAGCAATTGTCATAATAAATTGATTTAAATGAAGTCGTGTTCTACAAAAATACAGAAACTATGGGTTTTTTAGGGTTATTAACAACTTGTTTTTTACCCTTTTTAATAACAGTTTCGTTTTTAATAGATTAAGGGTATTTTGTAAATGTTAAGAAGTATCTGTAAATTTTAAAAACTTTTTTTGTGAGGTTTAAAAATTATTACAATACAAGGAGCTTGACTGAATACACAAATTTTTTTATTGTTTTTTCATAATAGTTTATCAACATAAAAAGGAATGCTTATCTACATTTATTTTATTATTAACTATTAATAATTATTGGTTAATTACTGTTTATAAGTATTGTTAACAACCTACTTTTTTGATTGATTTTAAACCTTTTAAATAATTTATAAAATGTGGATGCTTTTTAATAACTCATATAAAAAAATAAAAAGAACTTTTTTTATAGTCACTATTCACAGACTATTATAAACATCATTGTTTTTTAAAAATTTATAAAAGAAAAATTATAATACTATAGAATGTTGATAACTCTGAAATCAAAAAAAAATTAAAATAAGAATGCTTGCAAAAAATAAACCTTAATCTGAAGCAATCACAAAATGAATTCCTTTTTCAATGAGAGAGAAAGTAGCTGTTCCAGTTCCGATCAATTCCCCGTCTGCTTGAATAAAAGGTTTCGAATTTTGCGGATCTACTGTAATTTTATTTGTTTTATAAGTAGCAACTTTTGGATGAGCTACAATTTTTCCGTTGTATAATTTTTTAATATTTAAAATTAAATCAAGTAGGGTAATATTTTTAGCGATCGTAATATCAAATAATCCATCACTAGGATCCCCTTTTTTAGAAAACTGCATTCCTCCTCCAGAAAATTTACAAATTGAAACCATTGTCATTAAACAAGTGCTTTCAATTATTGTTTGATTCATGGTAACTTTAAAGATCGATTTTTTATAAAATAAGAACCCATAAATTCCAGCAATTAAATAAGACATAGCACCCAATCTTTTTAATTCTTGTAGTTTTTTAGCAATATAACCGTCATATCCCAAACCTGCTACATTATTAAAGTAAGAAATTTTACCTGTTGCTATTTCTATCTGACCAATATCCTGTAAAATTGTTTTTCTCTCTGAAATAATATCGATCGCTCTTTTTATGTTATTTGGAATGTTATAGGTTTTAATCCAATCGTTACCAGTTCCTATTGGAAGTACTGCAATAGTTATATCAGAAGATTTTACATACCTTTGCATCATTACTCCGTTAACTATATTATGTAGTGTACCATCTCCACCTACAGAAATAATATTTCTAAAACCTTGCTGAATTGCATTTTGCACCAATTCAATTTCGTGTTTAGAAAATTGTGTAAAAACAAAAGAATAGTCTATATTCTTACTGTTAAGTAATTGTTGAATTTCTTTCCATTGTTTAGAAAATTTTTGATTTCCTGCAATAGGGTTTGCAATTATAAACCAAGATTTAGACATAAATAATAATTTAAAAGGCAAAGTACAATAATAGTTTGATAACTATTTTTTAATATATAAACAGTGAAATTAATCGTACTTTACAATAGTTGTTTATTTAAGTAAAAAAGAACTTAAAATCAACGTATTAATAGCTCATAAAATGACTAGAAAAAAGAAAAAAATATATAAAAAGAAAGGGAATGTTGTAAAAGACTTAACTAAGAATATTTTTAGAATTTTAAACGAAGACACTTCAAAATCGTATAATTACAAACAAATTTCCAGTAAATTAAGTATTTCTGATACCGATGGAAAAACACAAATTATAAAGAGATTAGCCGAATTAACGGGAACTCAGAAAATTGTAGAAGTAGATCGAGGAAAATTTAAAATGAATCAAGATCGAAAATATACTACAGGTACTTTAGACATTACCTCTAATGGAAATGGATATTTTATATCCGATGATTACGAAGATGATATTTTTATTCCAAATTCAAACCTTGGAAAAGGATTACATAATGACACAGTCAAAGCATATGTATTTAAAAAACGAAATGGTAAAAAATACGAAGCTGATGTTGTTGAAGTTTTAGAACGTGCAAAAACACAGTTTGTAGGGGTTTTACAAAAAAACAAAAATTTTGGTTTTGTAGTTCCGGACAACAATAAAATGTATGCAGATATTTTTATTTCAGAAAATAAAATGAATGGTGCAGAAGATGGCGATAAAGTACAAGCTACGATTTCTGATTGGCCAGCGAAATCTAAAAATCCGTTTGGAGAAATAACTGCAGTCTTAGGAAAACCAGGAGAGCACAATACAGAAATGCATTCTATTTTATTAGAATACGATTTACCGTATGAATTTCCAACAGAAGTAGAACAAGAAGCAGACAATCTTTCCATTGAAATAACCAAAGAAGAGATTGGCAAACGTAGAGATATGCGTAAAGATCTCACCTTTACTATAGATCCAAAAGATGCAAAAGATTTTGATGATGCGTTGTCTTTTACAAAATTAGAGAATGGAAATTTTGAAATTGGAATTCACATTGCAGATGTTTCTCACTATTTAACACCAAAAACAATTTTAGATGATGAAGCTTTTGAAAGAGCTACTTCGGTGTATTTAGTAGATAGAGTAGTGCCAATGCTCCCAGAAAAATTAAGTAATGGTGTTTGTTCTTTAAGACCTCATGAAGAAAAACTTACTTTTTCAGCTGTATTTGAAATCAATCCTAAAGCACAAATTGTAAACGAATGGTTTGGACGAACAGTCACCTATTCCGACCAACGTTTTGCGTATGAAGAAGCACAGTCAATTATCGATAATTGTATATTATCATCAGTCGTAAAACCATACACAATGCCTTCAGAAGTTTCGATTCTTGACAAAGAATACGAAGTAACTCCAGAAATTGTAGAAGCCACTTTAAAATTAGATGAATTGGCAAAAATTCTTCGTAAAAAAAGAATGCAACAAGGCGCCATTTCTTTTGATCGAGTAGAAGTAAAATTCAATTTAGACGAAGCAGCAAATCCAATCGGAGTTTTCTTTAAAACCTCACAAGACGCAAATAAATTAATTGAAGAATTTATGTTATTAGCGAATCGTAAAGTTGCGGAATTTATTGGTTTTTCTAAAGGAAAAGCAACCAATAAAACTTTTATTTATAGAGTTCATGATGAACCAGATATTGAGAAATTAGCAGCATTACAAAACATTATTAGTAAGTTTGGATATAAAATAAATACAGAAACAAAAGAAAGTACCTCAGAATCTTTAAATCAATTATTAAGTGATGTTAGTGGAAAAGCAGAATCTAACATGATTGAAACGCTTACGATTCGTACTATGAGTAAAGCTGTTTATACTACTCAAAACATCGGGCATTATGGATTGGCTTTTAATTACTACAGCCATTTTACATCCCCTATTAGACGTTATCCAGATGTAATGACACATCGATTGCTGCAATATTATTTAGATGGAGGAGACACTCCAAAAGCAATTAAATACGAAGAAAACTGTAAACACTCCTCAAAAAGAGAAGAATTGGCAAGTAAAGCCGAGCGCGCTTCTATAAAGTACATGCAAATTAAATACATGCAAGATCATAATGATGAAGTATTTGAAGGGGTAATTACTGGAGTTACAGAATGGGGTATTTATGTAGAAATTTCTTCTAACAAATGTGAAGGTATGGTAAGAATTAGAGACATAAAAAGTGATTTTTATTCTTTTGATGAACAGCAATTTGCAATTGTTGGTCAAGCGACCAAACAAATTTATCAATTAGGAGATGATGTAAAAGTACAAGTAAAAAATGCGGACTTAGAGCGCAAGCACTTAGATTTTAATCTTATTGAAAATTAAACTACTTTAATAAAAAAATACAATATAAAACAGAAAAACTCATTATATTAGTACCTTATATTGAAAGAAATCTTTTAATTAAACTTTAAAATAATGAAAAAAATAATTTTTATTGGAGCATTATTATTTGTGATTTCAATTCACGGACAATCAAAAGTTACTAGAAATTTAGGAGACTATACCATACTTAAAGTCTATAATGGTATTGAAGTAGAACTCATAAAATCTACAGAAAATAAATTAGAAATTACTGGAGAGAAATCTGAAATAGTCAAAGTTAAAACGGTAAATAATACTTTAAAATTAACTTTACCTTTTTCTTTAAAACCTTCAGACAATGCTGCAGAGGGCGAGGTATTTATTCAACTTTTTTACAAAGATACACTTACGCTTATTGATGCCAATCAAGGAGCAACCATTACTGCAAAAGATTTTCAACAAGACGAAGTAGAAATTAGCGCACAAGAACGTGCTTATATCAATTTGGTTTTAAAATCCAAAAATATAATTGTAAAAGCCATTTCTGGTGGAATTGTAAAATTAACAGGAACTGCAGACAACCAAGATGTAGATGTAGATTTGTACGGAGTATATCATGGTTATGGTTTAAAAGTAACCAATAGTGCTATGGTAAAAGCTAAAACTGGAGCAAAAGCAGAAATTTTTGCAGGCAAAGTATTAAACGCAAAGGTTCGTTTTGGAGGCTCTATTTTTTATAAAGGAACCCCGGATTTAATAAGAGATAAAAAATTAATCGGAGGAATCATTCAGAAAAAGGATTAACAATTTCTTTTATCAAGTATAAAAACGTTTTTGTATATTTGTCCCTTAAAATTGAAACACATGATCTCTTTAAATATTTTTTTATTAGGAATGCCAAGTCCACTTTCGATGGCACTTATTGTAGGGGCACTTTTACTATTATTTGGTGGTAAAAAGATTCCAGAATTAATGAAAGGTATTGGTGGTGGTATTAAAGAATTTAAAAAAGCTACGAAAGACGAGGAGAAAGAAGCAAAGAAAGACGAAAAATTAGAAGAAGGAAACTAATTTTTTAACATACAAATAAAAAAAGCTCCGTTTGATATTTCAAACGGAGCTTTTTATTTTATAAAAAGTGTTTTTAGCTTTCTAATTTTTTTGGTTTTGGGTTTTTCATTGCCTCACCAATTTGATTGCTTGCCGTAAAACTAGCGACCATATCGTTCAACATTTGGCTTCCCGCTTGCGGAGAATTCGGTAACAATATTAAGTTACTATTGGTTTGTTGTCCAATTGATTGTAGCGTATCATAATGTTGTGTAACTACAATTAAAGCTGAAGCTTCTTGTGAGTTGATACCTACTTTATTTAAAACCTCTACAGACTCTTCCAATCCACGAGCAATTTCTCTACGTTGATCTGCAATACCTTGTCCTTGTAAACGCTTGCTTTCTGCTTCTGCTTTTGCACGTTCTACAATTAAAATACGTTGCGCATCTCCTTCATATTGTGCCGCAGTTTTTTCTCTATCAGCAGCATTAATTCGGTTCATTGCTTCTTTTACTTGTGCATCTGGATCAATGTCCGTTACCAAAGTTTTAATAATGTCATACCCATAGGTCATCATCGCTTCGTTCAATTCAGATTTTACCGCAATGGCAATGTCATCTTTCCGTAAGAAAACATCATCCAAAATCATCTTAGGAACCTCGGCTCTTACTACATCAAAAACATAGGAAGTAATTTGATCGTGTGGATAATCTAATTTATAGAAAGCATCTTCTACTTTGTTTTTAATTACTTTGTATTGTACTGAAACTTTTAATTTTACAAAAACATCATCCTTTGTTTTCGTTTCAATAATAACATCTAATTGTTGAATTTTTAAACTCAATCTTCCTGCAATTCTTTGAATTCCAGGTATTTTTAATTGAAATCCAGATTGACGAATACTACTAAATTTTCCGAAAGTTTCTATCACTGCTGCTGTTTGTTGTTTGACAGTAAAAATAGCTGAGAAAAGAAAAAGGACAATGGAGCCGATTATAATAATTGGAATTAAATTCATAGTTTTTTTTAAAGGTGAATAATTAACTTCTTGTAAAGATACCGATTTAAGTACCTAATTACAAGACGAATTTTTTATAGAATGTTACACTTTTAGACATAAAAAAACCACTAACAGCTTGTAGTGGTCTTTTTATTAGAATTTAAATTTCTTTTTTATTGATGAAAATCGATGGCGTTTTCAATTCTTTGAATGCTGGCTTCTTTACCAATCATTTCAATAATATCAAACAAATGAGGGCCTTTTAAAGCGCCTACCAAACTCAATCGAAGCGGTTGCATTACTTTTCCAAAACCAATTTCTTTGGCCGTAATCCACTCTTTAATCACTGTTTCAGTATTTGCAGAAGTAAATAATTGAATCTCTTTTAAAACAACCAGCAATTCATTCATTAAATCAGCAGTACCCTCTTTCCAATTTTTCTTAGATGCTTTTGCATCGTATGTTGTTGGATCCTGAAAATAGAAATCAGACAATGCCCAAAAGTCTTCCACAAAAACAGCACGTTCTTTAATAGCGGTTACTACTTTCTGAACATATTCTTTCTCAGAAGAAATTCCTTTTGCGGTTAATATCGGAAGAAACAATGCTGTTAAAGAGGCATCGTCTTTCGTTTGCATGTATTGTTGGTTGAACCAATTGGTTTTTTCTGGGCTAAATTTTGCCCCCGATTTACTCACTCTTTTCAAGTCAAATTCCTGGACCAATTGTTCCAAAGAAAAAATTTCTTGTTCGGTACCTGGGTTCCATCCCAATAAAGCCAACATGTTTACAAACGCATCTGCAAAGTAGCCGCCCTCTTTATAACCTCGAGAAATGTCTCCCGTTTGTTCATTGGTATATTCTAATGGAAATACTGGAAATCCTAATTTATCTCCGTCCCGTTTGCTTAATTTTCCTTTACCAACCGGTTTTAAAATCAAAGGCAAGTGGGCAAATTTTGGTGCGCTCCAATTGAAAGCGCGGTACAATAAAACATGCAATGCCATAGACGGCAACCATTCTTCACCTCGAATAACGTGAGAGATTTCCATAAAATGATCGTCTACAATATTTGCCAAATGATAGGTAGGCATCCCGTCCGATTTAAACAAAATTTTGTCATCCAATATATTGGTGTCAATTTTAATTTCACCGCGAATCTCATCTTGCATAACAAGGGTTTCGTCTTGTGGAGATTTGAAACGAACGACATATTTGTCACCGTTTTCAATTCTTTTTTGTACTTCTTCGTCTGTCAATACCAAGGAGTTTACCAAACGTCCTTTTTCTCGGTTGTGCCAGTTATAAATAAAGGTTTTTCCCTTTTCTTCATGTCCTTTTCTTTCTGCATCCAATTGTTCTGCAGTGTCAAAAGCATAGTATGCCCACCCCGATTGTAACAACAGTGTGGCGTGTTTTTTATAGAGCTCTTTTCGTTCAGATTGTCGATAAGGTCCAAACTTCTCGTTTTTTCCAGGAGCTTCATCAAAAGGAATGTTACACCAATCCATTGCATCTATAATGTACTGTTCTGCATTGGCCACATAACGGGTCTGGTCTGTGTCTTCAATCCGTAAGATAAAGGTACCGTTGTGCTTTTTAGCAAATAAATAATTAAATAGCGCAGTTCTTACACCACCAATGTGCAAAGGTCCTGTGGGACTTGGTGCAAAACGAACACGAACATTAGATTCCATTTTTTTTGGTTTTTGGATGCCGCAAAGATACTTTTTTATTGGAAGAGGAGTGAAGTTCCCACAAAGAAAAAATAGGACTTTTAAGCCTTTAGTCATTTCCCATCAAGACCTTACTGGCCTTTTATCAATTATTATGAGGTTCATTTCCTTAAAAGCAGTATTTTTATTCGTTCATTATGGAAGGCTATCAGATAATAACGGAGAAATTACGACACTTTACACGTAAATACTACAGAAACGAATTGCTAAAAGGAGGCATCTTATTTTTCTCTTTAGGATGCATTTACTTTTTTGCAACCCTATTTATCGAGTCTTTTTTGTGGTTGCAACCCCTTGCAAGAACCGCCTTGTTTTGGATTTTTATTTTGGGAGAAGGATATTTGTTGGTGCAACTTATTTTAAAGCCGATGTTAAAATTGATCGGCTTGCAAAAAGGAATTTCTTTCCAAGAATCTTCCAGAATTATTGGAAACCATTTTCCAGAAATTCAAGACAAACTCCTCAATATTTTACAACTGAAAGAAAACCCGAATCCCTCGGATTTATTATTGGCAAGCATCGCACAAAAAGCAGCCGAAATTCAGCCCATCCCTTTTATAAAAGCCGTTGATTTCACTAAAAATAAAAAGTATTTAAAGTATGCGATTGTTCCGCTTATAATAGGAATTATTGCCTTCTTTTCAGGGAATACTGCCGCACTAACTCAAAGTTTCGACCGTGTTGTAAACCATAGAAAAGCCTTTACACCTCCCGCACCCTTTGCTTTTTACATTGCAAACGATTCGTTAAAAGGAATACAAGGAAAACCATTTACCGTTCGCGTAAAAACAAAAGGAAGTGTTCGCCCAGAGGAAGTTAAAATTGTGTTTCAACAACAAGAATACACGCTCCAAAAACAAGACGCAGCTACGTTTGTGCACACTTTTTCACAAGTAGAAACCCCCCTTACTTTTTATCTAACAGCCAACGGAGTGCAATCTTTAAACTACACCTTAGAAGTGGTGAAAACCCCAACGATTTTAAATGTGTTTATGGAACTAACCTATCCAAATTACTTGGGGAGAAAAAACGAAACCATTCAGAATACAGGAAATCATATTTTACCAGAAGGTACCCGAGTACAATGGAATGTAAAAGCAGCTGCAACAGATGCCGTTTCTTTTATTACAGCAGAAAAAAGACGTTTTTTTACGGCCATTTCAGAGGCAGATTTTGTGTTTAAAAAACAAATTGTAAAACCGATTTCTTATGCAATTACTTCTTCCAACAGTCCATTAAAAGATTACGAGCAATTGCAGTTTTCACTCGATGTTGTCAAAGATGAATTTCCTACAATTCAAGTAGTTACCAATATTGATAGTATCTCCCGCGGAACTGCTCAATTTGCAGGACAAATTTCCGATGATTATGGGGTACAAAAATTACAATTGGTGTATTACGACAAAGCGAATTCAGAAAACAAACAAAGTCTCGATTTTACAATTAGTAAAGAAAACATACAGTCTTTTTACTATCAATTCCCAGAAGGCTTAAACCTACAAACAGGAGTGAATTACGAGCTCTTTTTTCAGGTTTTTGACAATGATGGCTTCAATGGAAGTAAAAAAACCAAATCGGAAACGTTTCAATACCGACAAAAAACCGCCACTGAAATAGAAGAAGAATTGTTGTCGGAACAAAAAAATACGATCAACAATCTTGAAAAGAACATTTCAGAAAATCAAAATCAGCAAAAGGAGTTTGAGAAAATTCAGCAAGAAATTCAACGCAAGAAAAAAGGAAGTTGGAGCGATCAGAAAAAAGTACAATCTTTCATAAAGCGCCAACAAGAATATAAAAAACGAATCCAACGTCAAACCGAAAAGCTGCAAGAAAACTTAGGTGAAAAGAAAGCACAAAGTGAAGGGCTTCAAGAGAAAAAAGAAGCATTAAAAAAGCGCGTTGAAGAATTAAAGAAATTAGAGAAACAACAAAAACTCCTTGATGAAATTGCAAAAATTGCTCAGAAATTAAACAAAGAAGATTTTCTTAAAAAAGCAAAAGAATTGGCGGAGCAAAACAAACAGCAAGAACGAAGTTTAGAAAGAACATTAGAACTTGTAAAGCGTTTCTATGTAGAACAAAAAGCCATGCAAATTGCCAACCAATTGGAAGCATTGTCAAAAGAACAAGAAGCCCTAGCAAAAAAGAATGACAGCACTTTGGTAAATCAAAAAGAAATTAAAAAAGCCTTTGATGCGCTCCAAAAAGAATTAGAAACCCTAGCAAAAGACAATGACAAACTAAAAGAGCCTTTGGGCCTTCCAGATACCGAAGATGAAAAAGAAGCGGTCAAAGAAGCCCTCCAAAAATCAGAAGAAAAACTTTCTAAAAAAGCACCCGCTACAGCAAAGAAAAGCCAACAGAAAGCCGCTCAAAAAATGAAAGAAATGAGCGCCAAAATGCAACAAGCAATGATGGAGATGGAAATGGATTCTATGGAGGAAAACTTGGATGATTTGCGTAAAATTTTAGAAAACTTGGTGACTTTTTCATTCAAACAAGAGCTTTTAATGAATCGGTTTGATGAAATTTCAACAGCCCATCCGGGTTTTGGGACCTCACTTAAAAAACAAAATGAGCTCAAAACCTATTTTGAGCATATTGACGATAGTTTGTATGTATTGTCGATGCGTCTTCCAAAAATTTCCACTAAAATTCAAGACGATCTTTCAACTGCACATTATAATTTAGCGCAAACCTTAGACAATTTTAGTGAAAACAGGTTTCCCGATGGAGTCTCCAATCAACGTTATGTGATGACTGCCACAAATAACTTAGCAGATTATTTAAGCAATATACTTACAAATATGAAAAAGTCGATGTCTATGAAATTGGGCAAAGGCAAAGGAAAGCGTTCTGGTTTTAGTTTGCCCGACATTATAAAAAAACAAGGAGCGCTTTCAGAAAAGATGAAAGAAGGCATGAAAAGTGGATCCAAGCCCGGAGAAAAGAAAGGGAAAGAAGGCGCCAAAAAACCGGGTGAAAAAGGAGCGCCAGGTAAAAAAGGTCAAAAGGGAAAAACAGGAGAAAATGGCACAAAAGGAAATACTGGTTCCTCGGGGTCACAGAACGAAGATTTGGATGGAGCGTTGTATCAAATATTTAAAGAACAACAGCTACTTCGGCAGCAATTAGAGGATGCGATAAAAGACAATGAAGGAAATGCACCCAATGGAAACCTCCCTGCCAAAAAAGTATTGAAAACCATGAAGGAGTTAGAGAATGAAATTTTAGCAAAAGGATTTAATTCGCAGACCCTTCAAAAAATGCAACAGTTAGACTATGAGTTGTTAAAACTAGACAAGGCTGCCCTAGAACAAGGCCGGGAAAACAAAAGGAAATCTACAGCCAATCGAGTGCAAATGCAATCAAACAAGAAGAAGGAATTGGAGTTTAAGAAGTTGTTTTACAATCAAACAGAGATTTTAAACAGACAATCCTTACCTTTGCAACAAAATTTTAAAAAGAAGGTTCGTGAGTACTTTACAGAACCTAAGCAAAAGCAGTAGGATGGAAACAAGTTGTTTTTTGGAAGACTGTTTTTGTTTCCGTTGCTCATGAAAAAGCGACGTTTTTTTAAAACAAACAAATAGCATTGAATGATCACTTTTAATTATGAAACTCCTTTTGTCTTGGAAGCGGAGGCAACGTACGAAAAATGGGTTGAAACAGTAATTTCAAACCATGGTTTTACCTTAGGGGAAATCAACTATATTTTTTGTGATGATGTATATTTGCATAAATTAAATGTTGATTTTTTACAGCATGATACTCTTACGGATGTGATAAGTTTTGACAACACCGTCGGTAAAATTATAAGTGGAGATATTTATATTTCCATTGAAAGAGTTGCCGACAATGCGGAAGATTTTAAGGTCTCGTTTCTTGAAGAATTACATCGAGTTATGATTCATGGTGTGTTGCATTACCTAGGTTTTAAGGATAAAGACCCAGCAGATAAAAAAGCAATGACACTCGAAGAAGACGCATCAATTTCTATACTAAGTATTTGATTGTCAGTTATTTAAATAATAAGTTCCACGTGAAACAATAAAATGAGTTTATTTTCAACAGTATTTGATGTTATTGTAGTTGGTGGTGGTCACGCAGGAAGCGAGGCAGCAGCAGCAAGTGCCAATATGGGTGCGCATACTTTGCTAATTACCATGAATTTACAGAACATTGCACAGATGAGTTGCAATCCTGCCATGGGTGGAATTGCGAAAGGGCAAATTGTTCGAGAAATTGATGCTTTAGGAGGCTATAGCGCAATTGTTACCGACAAGACGGCGATTCAGTTTAAAATGCTAAACAAGTCGAAAGGACCCGCAATGTGGAGTCCAAGAGCGCAGTCTGATCGAATGCAGTTTGCAGAGTGTTGGAGAACGATGTTAGAGCAAACGAACAATTTAGATTTTTATCAAGATTCTGTAAATGGTTTGTTGTTTGATGGAGATACAATTATTGGAGTGAAAACCGCCTTAGGTTTAGAGATCAAAGCAAAAACAGTCATCATTACCGCAGGAACTTTTTTAAATGGTTTGATTCATATTGGTGAAAAAACATTTGGAGGAGGAAGAGCAGGTGAAGGTGCTTCTACAGGAATTACAGAAGATTTGATTGCAAAAGGGTTTGAGTCTGGAAGAATGAAAACTGGAACTCCGCCAAGAGTGGACAGCCGTTCGTTAGATTTTTCTAAAATGACCGAACAACCAGGAGATGATTCTCCGGAAAAATTCTCGTATTTACCAAGTACAAAACCATTGGTAAAACAACGGTCTTGTTATTTAACGTACACCAATTCGAAAGTCCATGATTTGTTGCGTGAAGGCTTTGATCGTTCACCCATGTTCAATGGAAGAATTCAATCTACAGGACCAAGATATTGTCCATCTGTAGAAGATAAAATAGATCGTTTTGCCACTAAAGAACGACACCAAGTTTTTGTAGAACCCGAAGGTTGGACCACGGTAGAAATTTATGTGAATGGTTTTTCAACCTCTTTACCGGAAGATATTCAAGACAAAGCAATTCGTGCGATTGCAGGTTTTGAGAAGGTGAAGTTTTTAAGATACGGATATGCTATTGAGTACGATTATTTTCCACCAACACAATTGACACATTCTTTAGAAACAAAGCTAGTGAAGAACTTATTCTTTGCAGGGCAAATTAATGGGACTACTGGTTATGAAGAAGCAGCTGCTCAAGGATTAATGGCGGGTGTTAATGCAGCGCACAAAGTGCAAGGAAAAACACCTTTTATCCTAAAAAGAAATGAAGCTTATATCGGTGTTTTAATCGATGATTTAATTACAAAAGGTACCGAAGAGCCCTATCGAATGTTTACTTCTCGTGCAGAATACAGAACACTTTTACGTCAAGATAATGCCGATTTACGACTGACTCCGATTGCACATGCATTAGGTTTAGCTTCTCAAGAACGCTTAGATCTTGTTATTGAAAAAAGAGAAAAAACAGCCTTATTGATTAAGTTTTTAGAGGTTACCAGTGTCAAAGAATCAGAAGTAAATCCTATTTTAGAAGCAAAAGGATTGGCACTCGTAAATCAGTCTATGAAGCTTTTTAAAATAGCAGCAAGACCCCAATTGTCTTTTTCTGATTTCATGGTTATTGATAAATTAAATGATTTTGTTACGACACATGCTATTGGTGCTGATGCGATAGAACAGGTAGAGATTCATTTAAAGTATGCAGGGTATATTGAGAAAGAAAAAAACAATGCAGACAAATTAAATCGTTTGGAAAACGTAATGATTCCAGCTACATTTAATTACCAAAAAGTACAATCTATTTCTTTTGAAGCACGAGAGAAATTAATGAAAATACAACCTACATCCATTTCACAAGCAAGTAGAATTAGTGGTGTTTCGCCAAGTGATATTTCTGTGTTGTTGGTATATATGGGGAGGTAAAAATAATAAAAAACACGGAGTGTTCCCCGTGGAACATTTAAGATAATTTTACGATAATGTTGAAAGAAAGTCGTCTTAAAAAAAACTTAAAACCTTTTTTAAACTGTAAAGATCACACCGTTTCTGGAGAGCGATACGAAGTAATGAAAAACCAAGAATTCGACCTTTTGGTAACCTCTCCTGTGCCTTCAAATTTAGAAAAATATTATCAAAGTGAAGATTATATTTCACACACCGATGCTAAAAAGTCTCTTTTTGACAAGGTATATCAAATTGTAAAAAGACACACGCTAAAGAAGAAAGTGATGCTGTTAGATTCCTTTTTAACAGAAGAAAAAACCGTTTTAGATATTGGTGCAGGAACGGGCGATTTTCTTCAAGCATGTAAAAAAAATCATTGGAAAGTTGCGGGTGTAGAGCCTAGTTTAAAGGCGCGTGAAATTGCGAAAAGTAAAAATGTTTTATTAGAAAAAGACCTCTCTTTTTTTAAAGGACAAAAGTTTGATGTTATTACTCTTTGGCATGTTTTAGAACATGTTGAAAATTTAGAAGCGTACACGCAAAGTTTAAAAGATTTGTTGAAAGAAAACGGAACACTTTTAATTGCGGTTCCAAACTATAAAAGTTTTGATGCAACATATTATGGTGTCTTTTGGGCTGCTTTTGATGTGCCAAGACATTTGTGGCATTTCTCTCAAACAAGCATACAAAAAATATTTGCGCTTGTTTCTTTGAATTTAACCAGAGAAATTCCAATGAAATTTGACGCGTACTATGTTTCCCTTTTAAGTGAAAAATATAAAAACGGAAAAATGAATATCTTAAAATCGTTTTGGATCGGATTTCAATCCAATAGGAAAGCAAAAAAGAGCTCCGAGTATTCTTCTCTAATTTATATACTTAAAAACAACTAAAATCGAATTCAAAAAGCTTTTAAGACGTTTTTGTTTTTTTTAGAAGAAAGTAATATAGATAAAAATAAAACACCCTTAAAACGCATGTTTTGAGGGTGTTTTTAATAGATATAAGTGATGAATATTTTTTAAGTATCAATTTTACTTATTTAACAGATACAGTCCAAAGAGGCAGATGATAAAGTAGACCGCTAAGGTCATCGCTCCTGCATAATCTTTTGCAAGACGCTGTCCGATTAAAAGAAAGATCAAGCTTACAGCAGAAAGTGCGACTCCTAAAGCTGCCATCTCTTTTAATTCCGAGGTGTATAATTGATAAACCCCTACAAGCATAAAAATACTTGCCGCTATTTCCACAATTAAAATAATTGCGAGTAAAAGAGGCACCGTATTTTTTAAAGGAGAATTTTTAAAATGTCCTTTTATAAAAGACAAATTTCCATTCCAATCTGTTAATTTGTCAATTCCGGATTGTAAAAAAGTAACAATTAAAAAAAGTAGGGTTAATACTTCTACTGGGTAATTAGAAAAAATTTTCATGAATCGTGATTTTTAAAACCAAGTTCTTTTGTTTACTTGGTGGGTGTAAATAAATGCTTCATCAGGTTTCGAGCGATAAATAATTCCCTCAATCTAGCTAATTATAAGTGTTTCAATTTCACAAGTAATAAGGTTAATTCCTAGAAAAATGAAGCCCTCAATGGTATGCTTAAAACTCGTTTACTTTTTTGGGTATTGTATTTCTGTTTTATCTATTATTTCTATCGTTATTAATTTTATAAATCTACAAAAAAGCACTGTCAATTGGTTCCCAAAGTTCAATTTTATTGCCCTCATTATCTAAGATCCACGCAAACTTTCCATAATCGAATTCTTGCATTTCTCCGACAATTGTAACTCCTTCTGTTTTTAAAACAGCAAGCAGTTCTATCAGATTTTCAACCCGATAATTAAACATAAAGTCTTTTTTAGAAGGTTCAAAATAATCGGTCTTTTTTGCAAAAGGACTCCACTGTGTTGAGGCATCTTTTCCTTCCTTGTCTTTCCACCAAAACGTAGCTCCGTATTCATCAGTAGTAAAACCAAGATGTTTTTGATACCATTCTTTGGATGCTTTTGGATCTTCACTTTTAAAGAATAATCCCCCAATTCCAGTCACTCTTTTTTTCATATTATTTCTTCTTTATATCTGATTCATAGGTGTTTACCCATTCTTGGACTGTCATTTTTTGACACAACTCACCAATTAATTCAAAAGGGATGTCGTCCATTTTCTTAAATCGAACACAACTTTTCCCCATGTCTAATTTTCTTTTCGCGTGCTTTGGGTATTCCGTTACAAACCAATCAAATAATTCTTTTTTCGCGTAGATTCCTGAATGATAAATCGCTACAAAGTTTTTCTGTGAAGCAACATTCATAAAAGGCAGTGGGGTTTTTGGATTACAATGATATCCATCTGGATAGGTGCTGTGAGGAACTACATATCCAATCATATTGTAATTGATGCATTCTTCAAATCCTTTAGGTAAATTTTTCTGGATAATGGCCCGTAATTTCTTAATGACAACTTGCCGTGCTTCAGGGAGTTGATCAATATATGCTTCCGGAGAATCTGCTTCGTATTTCATCGTTTTCTATTTTGATGATGGTTAGAAGTATAAATTTAATAAAATTTTTCTTTAATTTTATTGACAATCGTTTGCGCTAGTTTCTCGTAGCTTTCCGAAGTCCACCCTGCAACATGAGGGCTGAGTAGCACGTTTTTTGCATCGATTAAATATTGAAATGCTTCAGGCGCTTGCTCTGAAAATAATTGTTCAAAAGATGATTTTTCATATTCCAATACATCTAAACCAGCACCGAGTATTTTATGGGACTTTAAACCTTCTACGAGATCCTTTGTGACAACAGCAGATCCGCGTGCTGTATTTATAAGCCAGAAATTTTTTTTCATCTGTGCTATAAAAGAAGTATTTATAATCTTTTTTGTGAGTGCTGTATGTGGAGTGTGCAAACTCAAAACATCGCTTTTTTCTTGGAGTTCTTCCAAAGAAACTTGGGTGCAATTTTCATCAGAAACATTTTCTTTGACATCATAACAAAGCACTTCAACATCAAAACCTCGAAGTTTTTTAGCGAATGATTTTCCCATGTTTCCATAGCCAATGAGTCCAATTGTTTTTCCATCCAATTCGATGCCACGATTTTCTTCACGCAACCATTTTTTGGTTTTAACTTCATTATTGGCTTTGTGTAATTTATTAAAAAGCGTCAATAACATCCCCAAACAATGTTCGCCAACAGCATTTCTATTTCCTTCTGGAGCTGCAATTAGTGCAATTCCTTTCTTGGAAGCAAGTTCACAATCGATATTTTCTAAACCAGCTCCTACCCTTCCAATAAACTTTAAGCGCGTTGTTTTTTCTAGAAATAAGGCATCTATTTTAAATCGACTTCGAATAATAAGTCCGTCGTACAGATGAATTTTAGCCATCACTTCTTCTTTTGAAGCGGTATAATCTTCATCGTTTTCAAATCCCAAATCATTCAATTGATTGTAAAGCAATGGATGATTTTTGTCAAGGTGTAGAATTTTCAAAAGGAACTTTTTTAATATTGTTCTTTCTCGTTCGGGAAATCACCACTTTTTACATCGGTAATATAGTTTTCAAAAGCACCTGTCATTTCAGCATATAAATCTAAATAGCGTCTTAAAAAACGCGGATGAAATTCATGGGTCATTCCAATCATATCATGGGTTACTAGCACCTGCCCATCAACACCGTTTCCTGCACCAATTCCGATTACTGGTATAGTGAGTGCATCTGCAACTCTTTTCGCTAGTTTTGCGGGTACTTTTTCGAGTACTAATGAAAAACAACCGATACGCTCTAACATTAATGCATCTTCCAATAATTTTTCAGCTTCTTCCTCTTCTTTGGCTCTTACAGTATATGTGCCAAATTTATAGATAGATTGAGGTGTTAAACCCAAATGTCCCATCACCGGGATTCCAGCGTTTAAGATTCGTTTGATCGATTCTTTAATTTCTTTTCCACCTTCCATTTTTATCGAGTGTCCGCCAGATTCTTTCATAATACGAATTGCTGAACGCAATGCCTCTTTAGGATCTGATTGATAGCTTCCAAAGGGTAAATCTACTACCACCAAACAACGGTCAATTGCTCTAACAACAGAACTTGCATGGTAGATCATTTGATCTAAGGTAATTGGTAAAGTCGTTTCATGGCCCGCCATTACATTAGAGGCTGAGTCTCCGACAAGAATTACATCAATTCCAGCGCCATCAACAATTTTTGCCATGGTATAATCATATGCGGTTAACATTGAAATTTTCTCACCATTCGCCTTCATGTCAATCAAAGATTTCACGGTAACTCTCTTATACTGCTTTTTTGCTACAGACATATTTTTTAGAATATATTTTATGAGGTAAAAGTACTAAATAAACTACGATAATAGTAGCGTTATTTTTTTTGTCAAAAGAAGGTATTTATTTTTTGTTTCTTCCTTTTTATGTAATTTTAGCAAATAAAATACTAAAACCAATGTTGAAATTATTGACATCCTGTTTCATGTTCTTTTTTGTCTTTACAATTACTGCACAAAATAATTCAGAAGAAGATGCTATTAAAGAAGTGATCGCTACTTTTTTTAAGGGGCTCCATACAGGTGATAGTGCTGTTGTTTCAAAAACGTTTCATAAAGACATAAAAATTCAAACCACCAACACTCAAAAAGGAAAGAAGGTTTTAGTAACTGATACAAAAAGGAATCTTTTAAAAAGCATTGCAGATAAAAACCCAGACCATGTTTATTTTGAGAAATTACTCGCTATAAATGTTCAGATAGATGGAAATTTAGCGGCTGTTTGGACACCTTATGAGTTTTATCTTAACGGAACTTTTAGTCATTGCGGAGCCAATTCATTTCAACTCTTTAATAACAATGGTCTTTGGCAGATTATCTACCTTGTTGATATGAGAAAGAGGCAAAACTGTAAAGGACCTAAATAGCGCGTTCATCGTATTTTTGATTTTTAAAAGAAGCAATGTTAGAGAATCTAGAGAATAAACTTTTCCCAAATACTTGGATAGATTGCTATGCCGACTATCTCTACAATTATGCAATTGTTAGAGTAAATAATCCAGATGTTGCGAAAGATTTAGTTCAGGAAACTTTTTTTTCAGGCTTAAAATCGGCTAAAAATTTTCTGGGAAAATCTACAAAAAGAACCTGGTTGGTTTCTATTTTAAAGAGAAAAGTGATGGACCATTACCGTAAAATAAATTCAATAAAAGGGAAAGCAGAAGTTCGAATGAACTTTTATTCAGAGGGAGAAAATGAAGGAAATTGGATTGAAGAAAGAGCACCTCAAAGCTGGGAAAGCTCTGTAGATAAAGAGATAGAAACTTCAGAACTAAAAACTCAAATTGAAAGCTGTATCGATCATTTGCCAGAAAAATAGGCCATTGTTTTTAGAATGAAAACGCTACAAGAGTTCGGAACTCAAGAAATTTGTAAGGAACTGAATATTTCAGAGTCAAACTTATGGGAGATAATTCACCGAGCGAGAACCCAATTGAGAAAATGTTTAGAAGATAATTGGTTTAATGTATAATACAGTTTTATGAAATTTATGATTACATGTGACAAAGCGTCCACAATTTGTGATAAAAGTCAATATAAAGAAGCTTCTTTTTTAGAGAGAATTAGGTTAGCGTATCATGTTTCAATATGTGAATCTTGTAATTTATATGTAAAGCAAAACCGAAAATTGTCGCACTTTTTTAAACTCAAATCAACAGATTATAAAAAGGAAACCCACTCTTTAACAAATGCTGCGAAAGAACTTTTGAAGAAAGAATTAGGGAATTTAAAGAGTTAAATATACTTAGGGATTAGATACTTGAATTTTTATCCGATAGAAAGAGGTTGTCTAAAAAGACTTTTTTGTCAGTTTTTTTGCCGAAAAAATTACTGAATTTCATTTTTGAGTTTTTCTTTTTAGACAGTCTCTTTTTTGTAGCTTTGAAACAAATTAAGAATCCATGTTTTTACCAGAGAATATAGACAATTATGTAGTTGCACATTCGCAAGAAGAACCTAAAATTCTTCAAGAACTTACCAAAGAAACTTGGCAAAAAGTTCTCAATCCAAGAATGATTAGTGGCGCATACCAAGGACGTATTTTGTCAATGATTTCCAAATTAATTCAACCTAAAAACGTCTTAGAGATTGGAACCTTTACGGGATATTCTGCACTTTCTATTGCTGAAGGATTGCCAAAGGATGGGACTCTTTTTACGATTGATAGAAATGAAGAGTTGGCAGAATTACAACAAAAATATTTTAACAAGTCGAGGTATACAAATCAGTTGAAATCTTATGTTGGAAATGCCATAGAAATTATTCCAACGCTCCACCAAAAATTTGACTTGGTTTTTATTGATGCTGACAAATCGAATTACACGAACTACTTTCATTTAATTATCGATAAAATGAATTCAGGCGGAATTATTTTATCAGACAATGTGCTTTGGTATGGTAAGGTTGCAGAAAAAGCAGATGAGAAAGATGAGGATACAATTGCATTACAAGCCTATAATACTTTATTAAATACAGATGATCGTTTAGAAACAGTTATGTTGCCAATACGAGATGGATTGACAATAAGTCGAGTGAAATAGTTTTTATTTGCGAGTATTAAAAGTAAGAAAGGGTAAAATAAAACTTAAAAATTGCGCTTAATAGGCCCTGTGAAATCGTCAACATTGCTTTTTACAGCATCAATCTCTTTTTTAATATTCTTGGCCAAATCAGTATCAATTCCTTGATCTTTTGCGCTGTCATTAATTTCTTTCTTAATGTCGTTCGTAGCGTCTTTTACTTGACGAATCCCCTTTCCTAAACCTCTCGCGATTTCAGGTATTTTATCTGCGCCAAAAACCATTACGACAATTAATAAAATCACAAAGATTTCTGGACCTCCAATAAATAAAAAAGTTGTTTTCATCTGGTGACAAAGATAGAAAAAAACAGTTTAAAAAACGGAAACCAATTATAATGAAACAGAATATTTTAGAAACCTACTTTTCGTTACATTTCTAATAATTATAAATTAACGGGATGGAAGAAACAATAAACGATTTTAGCGGGACACTCATTTTATGGCAAACACTGCACTTCTTATTACTATCTGTGTTTATTGATTTTCTGGTTAAGATGCATAAACGGTTAAAAGCAAAAAATAAAAATTAGTCTTTTGTCAACATTCGTTTGATCTCATTCAATTTCATTAGCGCTTCAATAGGTGTTAGCGCATCAATATTGGTTGCCAATATTTCTTCTTTGATGTTTTCTAATAAGGGGTCGTCCAATTGAAAAAAGCTCAATTGCATTTCTTCATGTTGGGCTTGTTTTAGGACTTCTTTTACTTCGGCGTTTTTATTATTTTTTTCAAGTTTTGCCAATATTTTATTCGCTCTATGAATCACTACATTTGGCATTCCTGCAAGTTTTGCTACATGGATTCCAAAACTATGATTGCTTCCGCCAGCAACTAATTTCCGCAAGAATACAATGCTATCTTTGAGTTCTTTTACAGACACATTGAAGTTTTTAATGCGCTCAAAAGTAGCGGTCATTTCATTCAATTCATGATAATGCGTTGCAAAGAGTGTTTTTGCTTTTGTTGGATGTTCATGTAAGAATTCCGAAATAGCCCAAGCAATTGAAATACCATCATAGGTAGAGGTTCCCCGGCCAATTTCATCCAATAAAACCAAACTGCGTTCAGAAATGTTATTAAGGATGGAAGCAGTCTCATTCATTTCAACCATAAAGGTAGATTCGCCCATAGAAATATTATCACTGGCACCTACTCTGGTAAAAATTTTATCTACAATTCCTATTTTTGCATTTTGTGCAGGCACATAACACCCCATTTGTGCCAATAAAACAATCAAAGCTGTTTGCCTTAATATGGCAGATTTACCAGACATGTTGGGTCCGGTAATCATAATAATTTGTTGTTGGTTTCGATTGAGCACCACATCGTTGGCAATGTAATTTTGATCGATGGGCAATTGTTTTTCAATTACAGGGTGTCTTCCGTTTTTAATTTCCAAATCGGTAGATTCATCCATTTGTGGACGCACATAATTGTTGTCAATTGCTAAAACAGAAAAAGACAATAAACAGTCTATTTTTGCAATAATTTGCGCATTTTCTTGCACTTTTTGTACAAATTGAATGATATTTTGTAATAATTGAGAAAAAAGATCCTGCTCTATTTTCTGAATTTTTTCCTCTGCACCCAGTATTTTAGTTTCGTATTCTTTTAGTTCTTCGGTGATATAACGTTCTGCATTGACCAAGGTTTGTTTTCGAATCCAAGTTGCTGGAACTTTGTCTTTGTGGGTATTTCTAACTTCAATATAATACCCAAAAACGTTGTTGAATGCAATTTTTAAACTAGAGATTCCAGTGCTTTCGGTTTCTCTTTTTAACATTTGATCTAAATACTGTTTCCCTGAACTTGAAATGGCTCGCAAATCGTCCAATTCTTGGTCTACTCCGGTAGCTATGGCATTTCCTTTATTGATATTTACAGGCGCGTCATCAAAAAGTGTTTGAGAGATCTTTGCAATTAATTCCTCGCAGGTATGCAATTGATTTCCGAGTTCTTTTACCGTTTTATTATTGCTTTTTTCAGCGTCATTTTTTATTGGTAAAATTGCTTTTAGTGAGTTTTTTAATAAGACAATTTCTCGAGGAGATGCTTTTGCGGTAGCTACTTTGGAAATCAACCTTTCTAAATCGGAAATTTGTTTTAATTGATAGGTTACGGTCTCTGAAAAGGATTCGGAGTCTATAAAAAACTTTACGAGTTCATGACGATTTTTAATGGCCTCAATCTTCTTTAATGGAAGTGCCAACCATCGTTTAAGTAAACGCCCTCCCATTGGGGAAATCGTTTTATCAATAACATTTAAAAGAGTGATTGCATTCACAGAATTTGGCGCATACAATTCCAGATTCCGAACCGTAAAACGATCCATCCAAACATAATTATCTTCCGCAATTCTACTGATTGATTGAATGTGTTTGAGTTGCTTGTGTTGTGTTTCCGACAAATAATACAGAACAGCACCTGCGGCGATAATTCCGTATTTTAAATCCTGAACTCCAAAACCTTTTAGGCTTTTAACATTAAAATGATTTTGTAGTGTTTCCTGGGCATATTCTGGTTGAAAAACCCAGTCGTCTAAATAAAACGTGTAATACCTGTTTTCAAACAATTCTAAGAATTGTTGTTTGTGTTGTTTTTGAACCAGTACTTCACTTGGACTAAAGTTCTGTAACAATTTATCAATGTATTCTGTGTTTCCTTGCGCGGTTAAATATTCGCCTGTTGAAATGTCTAAAAACGAGATTCCAAGTTGTTTTTTTGTTCCTGAGCGTGTCGAAGTATCAAAATGAACAGCGGCTAAAAAATTGTTTGTCTTGGTATGTAGTATTTCATCATTTAGAGAAACTCCTGGGGTCACTAACTCTGTAACTCCCCTCTTTACAATGGTTTTTGTCATTTTCGGATCTTCCAATTGATCACAAATGGCGACCCGCATTCCTGCTTTGACTAACTTTGGCAAATAGGTGTTTAAAGAATGGTGTGGGAAGCCCGCTAGAGCGGTTTCAGTTTCGCTACCAGCACCTCTTTTTGTGAGAATAATTCCTAAAATATGTGCTGCTTTTTTGGCATCTTCACCAAAGGTTTCGTAAAAATCACCTACTCGAAATAATAACATTGCATCTGGATATTTCACCTTGATAGCATTGTATTGTTTCATTAAAGGAGTTACCTTTTTTGGAGTGCTTTTTGCCAATTTTTTGGAAATTTTCAGTTTGATTCACGAAGATAGAAAAAAGTTGGTAGCAGTTCGTAATTCTTTGTTAGTTTTCAATTTATATTTATAAAAACACCTACAGAATGACTTGGAGCTGCAGCGATAATCCTTCCATCTATTGCGCTTCCATATTCATAAGAAACCCCAATTTCTTTATAAATAGTATAGGCTGCTTGTAGGCCAACGTTTGAGTATTCTATATTGTTTACAAAGAGGCTTCCGTTGGCAGTAAATGTGTTTATAGAGCCGTTTTTTGTAGATTTTAAAACGTTTAATTTTCCTGTTACCCAAAGTTTCTTAAAAAACAGAAAACCGATTTCTCCTCCAAAATGGATTTCATCAGAAAACCCTTTGCTTCTATGATTATACCCCGCAAATGTTTTTCCGTAAGCAGGAATATTTTTCACTTTAAAGGATGCGCCAAAATCAACTTGTAAAAGCTGGTTAAATTCACCATCTCCTGTTTGAAGTATCGCAAACTCATTTCCTCCGGATGTTTTTCCTGTAGGGAATCCCAATTTTAAAGTGGTAGAAAGGGCCAATGAATTCTTTTTTAAAAGGCCATATCTAAGGCCAATATCAATGTCTCCAACAGCATCCAAAGAGGCTCCTTCTGTAATTACATTTCCTCGGGTTTTCGAGACAACATTGTTTTGATAGGTTCTGGTAAAAAAAGGAATGTAGGCAATCAAATCTAACTTTTTACTTAAACCATGCTCTCCATAAAAACTAAAATTAAAAGTTCCTCTAGTAGGATTTTGGTCAATTTCTCCTGTATCTGTATAGTGTTTATCTGCGATAACAGACCATGCAGAAAGCTTATAATAGCCCTTGTCTTTTCCTTTGGTCCATTGTGCAAAAAGCGTTGTTGTTAAAAATAAAAAAAGGACTGTTGGCGCAAATTTTCTGTTCATCATTTCGGTGTGTTAATTTAATTCAGCTGAGCCAAAGATTAAGTTTCCTGCTCTTTGACATACAACAACGACGTAACTATAATTATTAATATTAATGTCATTTAAGGCTAATGAAAAGGAAGCGTTTGTTGTAACATTACTTACACTTGCTTTTAATCCATTAGCGATTGAAGAGGGGTTGTTTGTTAAATAAATATGGGTGTCTGGGGCGGTAACAACAAAGTTGGTAAATTGAAGACTGGTAATTGTAAGAACAACTGTTCCTGACAATTGGTAACTCCCTGATAGTGTGCCTGATTTTGAAGGAAATGAGGTAATTTCTAAATCTGTTTGATCTATTATAGTGGTTCCGCCCTCGATAGTTGTTGCCGTAATTGTGACTGTCCCTTCGCTAATAGCGGTTACTTCTCCATTGGAATTGATCGTTGCTTTTGAAACATCAGAAGAGGCCCATGTTATTGCGGTAGTTCCCTCAAAAAAGACGGTATATTGGTGATTTTCATTTACCGCTAAACGTTCAATGTCATTAATGGTAAGTGTATTGTTAGACACATTTATCATTGTGGTTGAAAGAATTGTTCTTCCATTTTCTACCGTAGAAGCTGTAATTGTAGTATTTCCTGGGCTTATTGCTGTTACTAAACCATTATTTATGGTTGCAATTGCAGTGTTTGAGCTTTCCAAAAGAATAGGATTCGTAGTATTTATATCTCCATTTTCATCAAAATAAGAAAATTCATATTGATGGGTTTTTCCAATTTTAAGATCTTCAATAGGGTTGTCTATTCGTATCGCAGAAACGATTTCTTTTACTTCTAAAAGAAAGGAAATTGAGACAGAATTGTTTACGGTTTTTACAGTGATTGTGGTTGTTCCTTCACGTATTGCAGTAGCTTTTCCGCTATTGTTAATCGTTGCCACAGCAGGGTCTGAGCTCGACCATTCAAGAGCAACAGAAGCATCTTCTATTCCGGTATTGTTAAAATATCGAGGGATAAATACAGTCTCTTCCCCTATTACTAGAAGATTGAGTGGGTTTGTTATACTTAATACTTCTGGAATCGTTACTACCGTTATTGTTGTCACTTCTTTGGTGATTCTAGGGTTATCTGTATTTGGGTTGTTATTTTGGGCCGCGACGATAATTGTAGCACTGCCCTCACCGACCGCAGTTGCCAATCCATTCGCATTAATTTTTATTACTTCAAGATCCGAACTTTCCCAAGTGATCAATTCTTTTTTTAGTTCTCCAACATCATTAAAGAAATTTGCAGAAAATTGATATTGAGTTAAAATGGTTAATTCTGTTGGAATATTAGAAGTGTTTTCAATAATAATTTCAGGCTCTCTATAGTCATCAATAAGATCATCTCCCACACTGCAAGAGTTTAAAAACAATACAAAAAGCAAGGATAAAAAAGAGCTCTTTTTCATAGGTTCTAGTTTTTTTTATCTTATGTCGTTTAAAAGACCATAAACCTTACATTTAATTTCAAATTAATTTGATTTTAAAAACTAAAAAGGTCAAATTGCAACATTGAATTTTATGATGGTCGAAACTCAATAAAAACGAATTTGATAGATGAGAAAACTAAAGAATAACGAGTTAAACAGAATTAGTGTAGCGGAGTTTAAAACAACGCAGAAAACACCTTTAATTGTTGTTTTGGATAATATTAGGAGTTTGAACAATATCGGTTCTGTCTTTAGGACTTCAGATGCTTTTTTGATTGAAAAAATATATTTGTGTGGTATTACTGCAGTACCTCCCAATAAAGATATTCATAGAACTGCGTTGGGCGCAACAGAATCTGTTGCTTGGGAATATGTAGCAGATACGCTTTCGTTGATTAAAAAACTCAAAGAGGCAAAAATTAAAGTACTGGCAATAGAACAAGCAGAAAACAGCACAAAGCTAGATACATTTCAGCCAACAAAGGGAGAAACCTATGCAATTGTCATGGGAAATGAGGTGAAAGGGGTTCAGCAAGAAGTTGTGAATGCTTCCGATTTATGCATAGAAATTCCGCAATTAGGCACCAAACATTCTCTAAATATTTCTGTTACTACAGGAGTTGTTTTGTGGGATCTATTTCAAAAAATGCAATAAATTATTTGTTTTTTAAGCTGATTTTTTCAAATTTATGATTCTTACGGTTTCTTGACTGCCTTATTTTTTAAAAATAGTTAAGAAAAACGAAACTCCTTCAGTATGGCGCCTAAAACAAGAATATTAATTGTTGATGATCACCAATTAGTGATTTTAGGAATTTTATATTCTTTAACAAAAATTGGAAACTTCGACGTTGTTACAACCAATACCTGTGATGCCGCTCTTGACTTGATTTTAAAACACCAAAACAACCGCCCATTTCAAATCGTTTTTACAGATTTAAGTTTTGACAACAATACTGAATCGACAAAGCTTGACGGAGGTGAAGCGCTAATTAAAGCAATTAAAAAACATGCGATTAGTATTAAAATAGGGGTTATTACAGGACATGTAGAAACCAATAGAATTTATAATGTCATCCAGAATTTAAACCCAGATGTTTATTTAATAAAAAGTAAATGTGGTGTGACTGAACTTGGTTTTGCAATTGAAAAAATGAATGCAAATGACTTTTACTACTCTCATGAAGTACATCAAAAAATAATGAGACGAAATATTGTTCAAATTCAAATGGATGAGGTTGCGATTCAGATCTTAAAAGAGTTGCCAAATCATCCAAAGATTAGTAATCTAGAAGGCGTAATTCTTAAAAATGATGGTAATTTGATGAAGCTTCGTTCTATTGAAGCCAAACTCTCTAATCTAAGGGCAGATTTGAACGCAAATAATAATACCGACCTCGTTTTAAAAGCAAAAGAGTTGGGCGTGGTCGATTAATGTGGTTTTGCGGTAATCCGCACCCTTATGTGATTTTTTCCGCATCGAAAAACTTCGATCCTGTATTATATTTGTAATGTGTAATTCATTTACATGATCATTTTAGGGTTATTGATGGGAAAAATTGCTGTCAAATTTAGTATGATTAAGAGATTTGAAAAAGAAGAAAAACCATCAGGAAACTGGTGGTTTTTTTTATTTAAAGAACTAAAATCATTTTAGCAATCATAAAATAAATCAAGATTCCGAAGATATCATTTGACGTTGTAATAAAAGGCCCTGTAGCAATTGCTGGATCGATTCCTCTTTTGTTTAAAAATAGCGGTACAAAAGTGCCTATTAACCCCGCTACAATAATGACCACAACCAACGAAACAGAAATGGCAATTGCTAATGTTATTTTTCCTTGAGAGAGCCATACAAAAAGGAACAAAAACAGCGCTAAAATAACTCCATTTAAAGCTGCTAAGAGCATTTCTTTAAATAGACGGCTATTGATACTTCCTTTAATATCATCGTTTGCAAGCCCTTGCACAATAATTGCGGAAGATTGCACACCTACATTTCCTGCCATAGCAGCAATTAAAGGTGTAAAAAAGAACAAAGCGGCATATTTTTCAAAAACACCCTGAAAACCTTCCATAATAATAAAGGCCCCAATTCCTCCCAACAATCCTAAAAACAACCAAGGCAATCGTGCCTTTGTAAGCTCTAAAATACTATCATCCGCTTCAACATCTTGTGTAATACCTGCGGCCATTTGATAATCTCTGTCTGCTTCTTCTTTAATGACATCTACAATATCGTCAATCGTAATTCTTCCTAATAATATTTGATGATCATCGACGACCGGAATTGCTTCTAAATCATATTTTCGCATAATATTTGCAACATCTTCTGCCCCATCAATGACGTTTACAAAATCTACTTTAGGAATGTAGATGTCTGAGATGGGTGTTCTTGTAGAAGCAACGAGTAAATCTTTTAAAGACAAACGTCCTTTTAATTTACCTCCATCATCTACAACATAAATAGAATGTACCCGAGTCACTTCTTCTGCTTGGATTCGCATTTCTTTCACGCATTTTAAAACGGTCCAGTTTTCATTGACTTGCACCAATTCTTTTGCCATCAATCCTCCCGCAGAATTTTCATCATAGGTAAGTAATTCTTCAATTTCTTTTACATGTTCTTCGTCTTCTATCTTAGACATTACCGCTTCTTGCCTTTCTTCAGGCAATTCTGCAATCATATCTGCCGCATCATCCGAATCGAGTTCGGCAATTTCTTCGGCAATTTCCTTTGCGGTAAGGTTTTTAAGAATTTTTTCACGCGTGTCTTCGTCTGTTTCCGTTAGAACGGCAGCAGTCGTTTCGCTGTCTAAAAGCTTAATAATATAGACCGCTTCTTCAAACTTAATCTCATCTAAAACTTCTGCAATATCTGCATAATGCACCTCTGCAAAAAGATTACTAATCGCTGCATCATTTTTAGTATTGATGTACGTTGTTAAGTTTTCAAAAAGTGTATTTGTGATTTCAAATCCCATTGATTGTGAGTTTTTTCGTCAATTCTATAAAATCATTCACAGATAATTGTTCTGGACGTTTTGCGAAGATAGCTTCTTCTTTTAAAGAATCCGAAAGATTAAAGGTTTTTAAGCTACTTCGCAACATTTTTCGTCGTTGATTAAAGGCTGTTTTTACAACTCTAAAAAATAATTTTTCGTCTACTGGAAGGGAATAATCCTTTTTTCTAATAAAACGAATGACTCCTGAATCTACTTTTGGAGGAGGATCAAAAACAATGGGAGGTACTGTAAATAAATATTCTACATCAAAGAATGCCTGTGTTAATACTGAGAGAATCCCGTAGACTTTGCTACCTTCTTTTTCAGCAATTCTTTTGGCAACTTCTTTTTGAAACATCCCCGCAAATTCTGGCACAAATTCTCTGTGCTCAATTGCTTTAAAAACAATTTGAGTAGAGATGTTGTAGGGAAAGTTCCCAATAATTGCGGTCTGTTTTTTGTTAAACAAAGATTTCAGATCATATTTTAGAAAATCACCTTCAATAATTTCAAATTTTTCTTTTGAGGTATTTAGTTTTATGTGTTCGTTTGGAAATGTATCATGCAAATAAGCAACAGATTCTCGGTCAAGTTCCATGACCGTAGTTTTTGATTTTTTTTCTAATAAGTATTTGGTTAAAACACCCATACCTGGTCCAATTTCTAATATATTTTCATATCCACTTTCAGTTAAAGCGTCTGCAATGTCTTTTGCAATCCCTTCATCTTTTAAAAAATGTTGCCCTAAATGTTTTTTCGCTTTAACGTCCATCTTTGAATTCCTTATTTGGTTGGAAAAAATTCTTTTATCACTTTTAACTCAGTGTTAAAAGAGACCATTTTGTTAGCAAATTTTGCCATTCCTTCTTTTTGCAATCGATCTGCGTCAAATTGATAATAATCGTCTAAATCACTTTTTGTATTTGCAGTATATTGTATCGAATATGTTTTTCCGCCTAGATCTTCTTCTACCAATACTTCTGTAAATTTTGCCGATAAAAAACGCCCGGTATCCAAGACTTTAGTAATGTGTGTGTGCATCCATGAAAGCCATTCTTCATGAACACTTTCATCAATATTTATGGTTATGTTATATATGTACATTGTTTGTTCTTAATTGTTTATGAATTCTATTTTTTTCGAATCTAAAGGGTATCGCCACGTAATTCTCTGAATTTCTTTCGGGCATCTACCAAATAAATACTCGATGCGAAGTCAAAAATAATCTTTTGATAATGTTCTGACGCCTTTTCTGGATTATTAAGTTGATTATTATACAATTCGGCCAACGCATAGTGTGCATCGTCTCTTAGGATACCCTCTGGATTCCCTTGAATTATTTTTTTGAAATTTCCAATTGCATTTTCAAATGCTTTCAGTTTTATAAAAAGAGTTGCTTGCTTAAACAGTGCTTCATCCTCGATGGGTTGCCCTTTGAAGTTTTCAAGAATATCTTTTAATACAACAACCGCTTCTTGATCTTTCTTTTGAAACGCCAGCAATTCTGCTTTTGCATATGCGGTCAATCCGGAAGGAATACTATCTACGGGTTCATTGTCTGTAATTGTTAAAAAGAGGTCGACGGCATCGTTTGCAGTCAATTGGGTTGTCGCGCTTTTTAAGATTTTTAATTGCGCTTTTGCCCAGGTAAAATCACCTTTAAAATAACTCGTTTGAGCAACCTTAAATGTTGCTTGTTGTGCCAAAGGATGGTTTTTTAATTGTGTTTGAACTTGTGAAAAGTAAATGAGAGCTTTGTTGTTTTTTCCAGTAAAAACCAACACTTCACCGAGCTTTAATTTTATCCGTGCTTTGTCAAGCTTTGAATTAGAAAAAGCCAATGCACTTTTTAAAATAGCAATTGCTTTTGGCGCGTTATTTTTTTGAAAGGTTAAATAATCTGCATATAAAACTTGCAGTTTTATGGTCGCTTCGTTTTTGCCAAAAGCAGTAAAAAGCGCTTGAAAGAGGTTTTCTGTTTGGTCGCTTTTCGTCTTTATCGAAATATTTACTAAATATAAATTCGCCTCAAACTTATCTTCTTGAAGGGATGCTTCATTATTTACAAACGTAAAAATTTGTGTTGCTGTATCATAATCGGCATTTTCAAAAGCAATCTTTCCCAAAAGGAATACTTGCGAAAGGTTTTCGGGGTTTCTTTGGTACAATGCGCGCTCTTGAAGAAATGCTTTCCCGTATTCTTTTTGTTGTGCAAATAACCAACTTAAGAGGACGTTCCAAACATCTTTTGGGTTGCTGGCTGATTTTCTTAAAAGGGTTTTTCGAAATAATATATTGTTTTTATTTACTGGGTCTTCCGTTATATACTTGCTAGCATATCGCTGCACATTTTTAAGGTAATCCGGCTTTTTGTCGATGAGCTCAATATAGGATTGAAACATTTTTTTAAAAGCACCTTTTTCTCCATAAATCTGCGCAATTTGAAAATTGTAATTTACCCTTGGGTTGTTTTCCATTGCTTTTTCATAGGCCGTAATTGCATAGTCTAAGAGCGAATAGTTTTTAAAAATGGCCGCAATAATACCACTGTAATTTGATTTTTCATCAATAGCTGAGAGTGCCTTCTCGTAATAAATGCTTGCTGTTTCTTTCTGTTGTTGTCGCTCGTAATTATAACCCAGATACACATATAAAAAAACGAGTGAAGGGTTTGATTGAATTTTTGTTTTTAGCAATTCTTCCGCCCGAACAAATTGGTTTGTTTCTTGATAACAAGAGATCAGTCTTTGTAAATAAGTGGTGTTAAAAGGGCTGTTGTCATACAGTTTTTTAAAAACCGTTGTTGCTTTTTCATATTCCCCACCCCTAAAGTAGTTTTCTGCCAGCAGATAATCGTTTTGAGCGTATCCAAAACTACTAACAAGCAATACAATAAAGAGGATATATTTTTTCATTTGAACTCAAAGATAGCGAACAAGGGGTTAATTTTTTAAGAAACAGTGTAATTTTCAACAGAGCAGTTGTAATATTTTGGCATGGAAATTGTCTTTCACATAGAATCATAAACCAAAAAATGGATGAAAGAACTAACCTATCGCTATGAAAAATCAAAAAAAGAAGCTTTAAAATTGATGAAAGCAGGAAAGATCAACGCATATTTCAACACCTTGTTAGAAATGAAAAAATACAAGCGATTAATGATTGCTATTGTATCTAATTAATTGATAATGTCAAACCCACAATAAGGAACCAATACTTCGGGTATTTGAATTCCGTCTTCTGTTTGGTAGTTTTCCAATATTGCCGCCAAAACACGAGGCAACGCCAAAGAACTTCCATTTAATGTATGGGCCAATTCGCTTTTTCCATCTTTATTTTTAAAACGAAGCTTTAATCTGTTTGCTTGAAAGTTTTCAAAATTTGAGGCAGAACTAATTTCTAACCATCGATCTTGTGCTGTAGAAAACACTTCAAAATCGAAGGTGATTGCAGCCGTAAACCCTGTATCTCCTCCACATAAACGTAAAATTTTATACGGCAATTTCAACTCCCGTAAAATGTCTTTGATATGTTCTACCATTCCGTTTAGAGCTTGGTAAGAATTTTCAGGATGTTCTACACGTACAATTTCCACTTTATCGAATTGGTGCAGTCGATTCAATCCACGAACATGTGCGCCGTAACTTCCTGCCTCTCTTCTAAAACAAGGAGTGTATCCTGTATATGTAATTGGGAAATCGGATTCTTGTACTAAGTTTCCTCTAAAAATATTCGTAATAGGTACTTCTGCCGTAGGAATTAAATACAAATCATCTTCCCCTACATGATACATTTGTCCTTCTTTGTCTGGCAATTGACCAGTGCCAATTCCAGAAGCTTCATTTACCAAATGTGGCACTTGAATTTCCGTATAACCTGCTTTGGTGTTTTTGTCTAAAAAATAATTGATTAAAGCACGCTGTAATCTTGCGCCTTTTCCTTTATATACAGGAAATCCAGCACCCGCGATTTTGGTTCCTAATTCAAAATCGATGATGTCGTATTTTTTTGCCAATTCCCAATGCGGAATTGCATTTTCTCCTAAAACAGGAATGTTTCCTTCTGAATAAATTTCTTCATTGTCCGCTTCAGAATTCCCCGCTTTCACAGAGGCATGTGGAATGTTCGGAATTTGATATAATAAGCGTTGTAGCTCGTCAGAAAAGGCTTGTAAACTTGCCGCCATCTCTTTCGACTTTTCTTTTAATTGACCTGATTTTTCTTTTAATAAGGTTGCTTTTTGTTTTTCACCAGACTTAAAAAAGGCGCCAATTTCTTTTGACAACTTATTAGATTCTGCGAGGGCTTCATCTAGAAAAACTTGCGTCTTTCTTCGGTTTTCATCTGCAGTTAATACCTGATCAACAATGGTTTCTGCATTTGCAAAATTACGTTTTGCCAATCCATCTAAAACCGTTTGCTTGTTTTCTCTAATAAAGTGTACTTGTAACATTTTTTGTAAGAATTATGAAATGCAAATATATAATTTGTAGGCGATTTTTGCTGCGAATTCACGATTTAAAATGTTTCGCCTATTGATACAATTTTGCGTGTTCTTTCCAAAGAGACTCTAACCCCAAAATCAGGGAATGCTTCGAGGGTGTTGTTTTTGTTTAAAAAAGATTATAATTCCTTTTTTAGATAATCTCGGGCTGTCTGTTCGTCTTTTTTAAGTTGAAGAATTAAACTTTCGATTGTGTCAAACTTATGTTCATCTCGCAAAAAGAAAAGCAATTCAATGGTTAAAAAAGTATCGTATAAGTTGTTGTTAAAATCAAAAAAATGCACCTCAATGGTTTGATGTGTTCCAGAAACAGTAGGTCTGTTTCCAATATTCATCATTCCAAAAATGGTTTTATTATCAATCTGTGACTGTACGATATACACCCCCGTTTTGGGAATTAGTTTGTAGTCTTCTAGGATATCGATGTTTGCGGTTGGGAACCCTATTTGACCGCCCAGTTTTTTTCCGTTGACGACTTTTCCAGACAACATAAACGGGGATCCTAAATAACGATTTGCGGTCTTTAAGTTTCCGGCAGCCAACGCCCTTCTTATTTTGGTAGAGCTTACCGAAACATCATCAATATCTTGCGCTGGAATTTCTTCTACAGAAAAGCCATAGGTATGGCTGTACTCTGTAAGTTGTTCTATATTTCCTTCTCTATTTTTTCCAAAATGATGATCGTATCCGATAATTAATTTTGAAATATTTAATTGAGCAACGAGAAGATCTCTGACAAAATCCAGGGCGGTTAGTCTTGAAAAGGCAATGCTAAACGGATGAATGATTAAGTAATCCAATCCTGTTTTTTCTAACAACGCTGTGCGTTCCTCAATGGTGTTGATCAATGCAATTGTAGTGTCTTTTTGTAGCACCATTCTTGGGTGTGGAAAAAAGGTAAGTAATACCGATTTTTTCCCGGCCAATTTGGCATTATCAACCAGTTTGTTAATGATTTCTTTGTGTCCAAAATGTACTCCATCAAAAGTACCAATTGTCACAAAGGTTTTTTCATTGGTTTTGAAAGAGGAAATGTCGTGAAAGGTTTTCAAAAAAGCGCTAATTTATAAATACAAATGTACAATTTGTTCGATGTAAAAAAGCGCTTTTTTTTAATTATAGTATCTATAATAAAATAGGAAGCTGTTATTAATAAATGAAAAAAAGTGTTAAAATAATTAACAAATCAAAAAATATTGTATTTTCGTAACAGTTAACAAATAATTCAAATTATGATAAAAAAGATTTTACTACTTGCGTTTGTGGTTTTTGGAAGTGCGGCAATGTTTGCACAAACAACGATTACAGGAACCGTTAAGGACGCGAAAACAGGTGAGACACTCCCTGGCGCAAACATTAAAGTGGCGAGAAAAGCTGTGGGAACAAACACAGATTTTGATGGGAATTTTGTATTGAATGTAGCGGATACCCCTCCGTTTATTTTAGAATTTTCTATGATTGGTTATCAAACTGCCAAAGTAGAAATTACTGAAAACAACCAAAAAGTAGCAGTTAGCCTTTCGGAAAACGCAACTTCTTTAGATGAAATTGTTGTTTCTGCTTCTCGAACTCCAGAACGTATTATGGAGTCTCCAGTAACGGTAGAAAGAATGGATTCTAGAGCCATCAAAAATACTTCTGCCCCTTCATTTTATGACGGATTAGAGAATTTAAAAGGTGTGGATGTGAATACCAATAGTTTAACATTTAAATCTGTCAATACACGTGGTTTTGCAACTTTTGCAAATACACGTTTTATGCAATTAGTAGACGGAATGGACAATTCTTCTCCAGCATTAAACTTTGCTTTGGGGAATTTATTAGGAATGTCTGAATTGGATGTGAAAACAGTTGAATTACTACCTGGAGCCTCTTCTGCATTGTATGGTGCAAATGCTTTTAATGGTATTATGTTTATGACCAGTAAAAGTCCCTTTGAAGAGCAAGGAATTAGTTTTTCTTACAAAGATGGATTGACAAGTCAGGAAGCAGCTGGAGACAACAAGTTTTATGATGTAAACATTAGAATGGCGCATGTTTTTTCTGAGAAGTTTGCAGCAAAAGCAACTTTATCTTACTTAGATGGGACAGAATGGTTTGCTACAGATTATAGAAACACAGCAAATGGAGGATATATCTCAGGAGACAGAAACTCTGATAGAAACTATGACGGATTAAACGTCTATGGTGATGAGGTTTCTACCAATATCAAAGGAGTTGCAGAAACTTTAGAAGCGTTAGGGATTTTTCCAAATGGTGCTTCTGCATTAATTCCAAGTGAAACAATTAGTAGAACTGGATATGATGAAAGAGATTTAATGTCTTATGAAGCGAAAAGCATGAAGTTTGGTGCTTCGTTAAACTACCGTCCTTTAGGAGATGATCGTTTAGAGGTTATTTGGAATTCGAAGTTTGGTAATGGAAATACGATCTACCAAGGAACGAACAGATACAACATCAAGAACTTCTTTATGGAGCAACACAAACTTGAAGTGCGTGGGAAAAACTTTTTTGTAAGAGGATATATGACTAGTGAAGATGCTGGAGATTCTTATGATACGCGTTTTGCAGCCATCAACATTAACAGAGCTTGGAAAGATGACAATACTTGGTTTGGAGAATATGCAGGAGCTTACCTTCAAGGAACCTTGGGAGGAATGAACTCGGATCAAGCGCATGCATTGGCAAGACAAACTGCTGAAACAGGGAGATTGTTGCCAGGAACTGCAGGTTTTCAAGCTGCTTTTGATCGTATAACAGCAGATCCAGATTTAGTAACAGGATCTAAGTTTCAAGACAACACGAAATTGTATCATGCAGATGCAAACATGAATTTCAACGAATATGTAGACTGGGCAGAAATTCAAATAGGTGGTTCTTTTAGAACCTACTCTTTAAATTCAAATGGTAGTATTTTTACCGATTATGACGGTCCTATAAACTATAGTGAATATGGAGTTTATTCGCAAATTCAGAAAGGATTTTTGGAAGAAGACCGTTTAAAGTTAACCGCTTCTGTTCGTTATGACAAAGCGCAAAACTTTGATGGGAATTTCTCTCCAAGAGTTTCTTTTGCTTATGCAGGAGGTGAAAATAAAAACAAAAACTTTAGAGCTTCTTTTCAGACAGGTTTTAGAAATCCAACAACACAAGATCAATACATTGGGTTAAATGCAGGTAGAGCCTATTTAATTGGTTCTGCACCAGATAACTTAGATCGTTTTTCTACACCTGCATTAAATGTAAGTGGATTGGGTCAAAACTTTACAGGAAGTGCTACCGTTGCCGTTTCAGGTAGATCTGCATATGAAAACGCTTTTTCTGCAGCATCTGTTGTAGCAGGCGCTCCAGTAGCAGCAAATGTAGAATTGGTAAAATCAGAAAGAGTAACTGCTTATGAAGTAGGATATAGAGGTTTGGTAGATGCAGGTTCTTCTCGAATTACCGTAGATTTAAGTGTATACTACAATGCATATGAAGACTTTATTGCTGGTAAAAACGTAATTGTTCCTTTTTATGGAGATGTTGCTGGTACACAAACTGCTCCAGTAGGTCCAGGGGGTGCTCCAGTTCCATTATCACTTGTTGCTTTGTCACAAGGAGATTATACCGTTTTTGCAACCTACACAAATACAATTGCAGAGATCAACTCTTATGGAGCAACGATCGGATTAAACACCAAAATTTTTAATGGGTTTAATTTAGGGTTGAACTATACCTATGCGAAGTTTGATTTTGATCAAGCATCTGATCCTGATTTTGAAGCAGGATTTAATACGCCAGAACACAAAGTAAAAATTCAATTTGGAAAACAAAATGTATTTAAAAACTTTGGTTTCAACATCAATGCGAGATGGCAAGATGAGTACCGTTGGGAATCTACATTCTTAGATGCGGACATCGCTTCTAGAACTGTTATAGATGCTCAAATGAACTACAGTGTTCCTGCTTGGAAATCTGTATTTAAAGTAGGTGGAGCGAATTTAACAGGTCAAGAGTACTTAAGTGCACCAGGAGTTGGAGCCATTGGTTCTCAGTACTATGTTTCTTGGACAATTAATAACTAAAAATAGACATTTCAATGAAAAATTATAAATATATAGGTTTATTACTAATGTCATTAGGACTCGTTTCTTGTGATGTAGACAATGAGTTAGAGGTAATTGAAGCTGCAATGGTTGAAGAGGTTGCTCTAAATACCAATGGATTAGACTTCTCTAATTATGTTTCTGTGGGAGCTTCTTTTACTTCAGGATATACGGATGGTGCATTATTTATTGCAGCACAAGAGAGTTCTTTTCCAAATATCTTAGCGGGTAAATTTGGTACAGATTTTACACAACCTTTAATGAATGATAATATTGGAGGAATGGTTTTTGGACCTGCTGTTGTGGTAGAACCAAGATTGTATTTTAATGGTGCAGGACCTGCTCGTTTAGATGCAACCCCTACAACTCAGTTTGGACAAGTAATTTCTGGTCCCTTTAACAATATGGGAATCCCTGGTGCAAAAAGTTTTCATTTAGGAGTTCCTGGTTACGGTGCTTTAAACCCTTATTTTGGGAGAATGGCTTCTAGTCCTGGTGCGACTGTCTTGGGAGATGCATTGGCACAAAGTCCAACATTTTTCACTTTATCTGAAATTGGAGGAAATGATGTTTTAGGTTATGCAACCTCAGGAGGAGCAGGAGTTGATCAAACAGGAAATTTCAATCCTGCAACTTATGGAGGAAATGATATTACAGATCCAAACGTATTTGCATCTGTATTTAGCGATATGACGAATGCATTGACTGCAAACGGAGCTAAAGGAGTTGTAGCAAACGTACCTTATGTAACATCATTATCGTATTTTACAACGGTACCTCATAACCCAATCCCTTTAGACGCTGGAACAGCGGGTGCTCTAAATGCAGGATATGCTCCTTACAATGGTGGATTATTGGTAGCACAATCGTATGCTATGATTGACGCTGCAGAAGTTGCCAAAAGAACAATTAACTTTGTTGAAGGTCAAAATGCGGTTGTGATTGTTGATGAAGACTTAACAGATTTATCTGCTTTAGGAATTCCTTCATACAGACAAGCAACTGCAAATGATTTGTTAGTCTTAACAAGTTCTTCTTTTATTGGAACTTTAGCAGATCCAAGCAATCCTAATAGTGTAAATGGTGTTGGTGTTCCTTTAGCAAATCAGTGGGTATTAACCGATACTGAACAAGCAAAAGTAAAAACGGCAACAGATGCATACAATATGACAATAGAAGCAGTTGCTAATGCTAATCCTAACTTAGCGCTAGTAGACTTTAAAGGAGTTTTACAAGAAGCTTCAACGGGAATTGAGTTTGATGAGTATGTAATGAATACAAGCCTTGTTATGGGTGGATTGGTTAGTTTAGATGGTGTTCACTTAACCGGTAGAGGGTATGCTTTAATGGCAAACAAAATCTTAGCTGCTATGGATGCTGAATTTGGATCTAACTTTACAACTGCAACAGGTGGTTTAGCGATCGCTGGAGATTACACAACGAATTATTCTCCTTCATTGAGATAATTTTTTGATACGATACCAAAAAAGGTTGCGCATTTGCGCAACCTTTTTTTATTTATAAACTATTTTGTTTTTAAGTCTGGGATTCGTTTTAAGAAAGCATCATCATGGCTCTTTTCAATCCAGTAATAAATAGATCAATCTCTTCTTTGGTATTGTAAAAAGAAAAGGAAGCTCTTATGGTTCCTGGTATTTTATAGAAATCCATAATTGGTTGCGCACAGTGGTGTCCTGTTCTCACTGCAATGCCCAGTTTATCTAAAATAACGCCAATATCATAGGGGTGAATTTCACCGACATTGAAAGAAATTACTGCTGTTTTTTCTGCAGTCGTTCCATATATTTTTACGCCTTCAATTTTCAATAGCTCTGCAGTTCCGTATGCTAAAAGTGCTGCTTCATAGCTAGCAATATTGTCAAAGCCAACTGCATTCATATAATCCAATCCTGCACCAAAAGCGATGCCTCCACAAATATTAGGAGTTCCTGCCTCAAACTTATGCGGCAATCCAGCATAGGTGGTTTTTTCAAAGGTAACGACATCAATCATTTCTCCACCTCCTTGGTAGGGCGGTAGTTTTTCTAACCATTCTTTTTTTCCGTACAACATTCCCACGCCTGTAGGACCACATAATTTATGGGCCGAAGCTACATAGAAATCAACATCTAAAGCTTGTACATCTGGTTTTATGTGTGGGGTTGCTTGCGCACCATCGATTAAAACAGCAGCACCAAACTGATGTGCTTTTTTAATAATTTCTTCAATAGGATTTACAACGCCCAAAGCATTTGAAACATGGTTACAGAAAACCACTTTTGTTTTTTCGTTTACTAAAGTATGGTATGCTTCCATTTGTAAAGAACCATCTAGGTTCATTGGAATGACCTTTAAAATGGCACCTGTTTTTTCACAAAGCATTTGCCAAGGAACAATGTTTGAATGGTGTTCTAAAGCAGAAACAATAATTTCATCTCCTTTTTGTAAAAGGCTTGCAAAACCCGAGGCTACCATATTGATGCTGTGCGTGGTGCCTGCTGTTAAAATAACTTCATAAGCATGTTTTGCATTAAAGTGCTGTTGCACTTTTATACGTGCCTCCTCGTACTTATCGGTTGCTTCTTGACTTAACGTGTGCACGCCTCTGTGAATGTTTGCATTGTAGTTGCTGTAATAATCTACAATTGCATCGATCACCACTTGTGGAGTCTGTGAGGTGGCAGCGTTGTCAAAATACACCAAAGGTTTTCCATTTATAGTTCTCTTTAGAATTGGGAAATCTTCACGAATTTTATCAATCTGTATCATACCAAATGTATTTATAGTGCAAAGATAACCGATGCATTTTTAAAGTTTTCAAAAAGACAATATGTTTTTCCTATTTTTACATCACTAAATCATTGTCTATGAAAATTTTTAAGAGAATCCTCCTTTTGTTGGCTGTTTTTGTGACGGTTATTGTTATTTATAATTACCCGAAATTAAATATTTTAGCAGGCTATTCTGCAAAAAGCACTGCAACGTCTGTTTTTCTTGGCGAAAGAAGCTTGGCGTTTACCGACAAAACCGACAACAACTTTTCTCCTGTACATTTAGCAACAGATGCGATTGATACCATCACAAAGTCAGCTACTGCTTCGGTATTTGGATTACTCACTCGAAAAGCAATTATAAGAGAAGGCTTGGGATCTGTTTTAACTTTAAGTGAAGCAGACGAAAACATCCCTTATTTAACCCCTAAGAGAACAAGAAATAAAAACAAGGCAATGCCATATCCTTTAGGAGATGCGCCTCAGAAAGACACGATTTTTACCAATGTAGACTATGAAAAATTAAACACCACTGTTAGTTCCATTTTTGGGAAAAGAAAATCGAGAGCTGTTGTGGTGCTTTATAAAGATCAAATTATTGCAGAGAAGTATTCCGAAGGGTTTCATAAAGACTCTAAAATTTTAGGTTGGTCGATGACGAAAAGTATTTTAAGTACTGTTTTCGGGGTTTTAGAACATCAGCAAAAAATACAGATACAAGACAAAGCACCTGTTGCTTCTTGGCAAAACGATGTAAGAAAAGAGATCACAATTCACAATTTATTACAAATGAATTCGGGATTGGAATGGGATGAAAACTATGACGAAATTTCGGATGCGACTAAAATGCTTTTTTTAGAACGCGATATGACCAAGATGCAAGCGCTAAAACCATTGGTAGGAAAACCCAATGAAAGCTGGTATTATTCTTCTGGAACTACAAACTTATTGTCGGGTATTTTGAGAGATCAGTTTGATACACATCAAGAATATTTAGATTTCTGGTATACGGATTTGATTGATAAAATTGGCATGCATTCGATGACCTTAGAAGCAGATTTAGCAGGAAATTACGTAGCTTCTTCTTATGCCTGGGCAACTGCGAGAGATTGGGGAAAATTTGGACTGCTCTACCTCCACAACGGAACTTGGAATGGCGAACAATTATTTACCAAAGATTGGGTAGACTATGTAACGACACCAACTCCTACTTCGGAAGGAATTTATGGCGCACAATTTTGGTTAAATGCAGATGGTGGCTTTAAAGACGTTCCGAAAAACATGTATTATGCAGATGGTTATAAGGGGCAACGTGTTTATGTATTGCCAGATCAAGATTTGGTGATTGTTCGTTTTGGGCTTTCATGGTTGGAAGAGAATGCCTTTTTGAAAGGAATTTTGGAAGCTGTTAAGTAATAAAAAAAACCACGCAATTTGCGTGGTTTTCTCTTTTGTATAAAAAGCAACTTGATTGCTTATAAATCAAATCCAATATCAACGCCCAATTTTTTGGCAATTAATTTGGTGATTCGTTGTTTTACTTCAGGTATTTTTACACTTTCTAACACCGTGTTTGCAAAGGCATACATTAATAATGCTTTTCCTTCTTTCTTTGGAATTCCACGTTGTTGCATGTAAAATAAAGCGTCTTCATCCAATTGACCAATGGTACAACCGTGCGAACATTTTACATCATCCGCAAAAATTTCTAGTTGAGGTTTTGCATTAATAGTGGCTTTATCGCTTACTAAAACATTGTTGTTTTTTTGATATGCATTGGTTTTCTGCGCTTCTTTTTCAACAATTACTTTACCGTTAAAAACACCCGTAGCCCGCTCGTCGAAGATTCCTTTATAATCTTGATGACTTTCACAATTTGGTTCGATATGATGCACCAATGTGTGGTGATCTACGTGTTGTTTTCCTTCAATAATGGTGATTCCTTTTAAGATAGAGTCAATATGTTCTCCACGTTGAAAGAAGTTTAAATTGTTTCTGGTAATGTTTCCACCAAAAGAAAAGGTATGCACAGAAACAATACTATTCGATTTTTGTTCGATGTAAGAATTATCTACCAATGAGGCATTTTCATCATCATTTTGAATCTTATAAATATCAACGGTAGCGTCTTTTGCGGCAAAAACTTCGGTGACTGAATTTGTTAAAACAGGGTTGGAAGTTAAACTTTGATTGCGTTCTATAATTTGAACGTGTGCATTTTGTTCTACAACAATTAAGTTTCTGGGTTGCAACAAGGTTGCCGCCTCAGATCCGGTTGTAAAGTTGATAATTTGAATGGGCTTCTCTACTTCAACATTTTTCGGAATGTGAATGTACGCACCTTCTGAAGCGAATGCGGTATTTAAAGAAGTTAGGTTGTCTTTTGTAGCGATCTTATCAAAGTAATTTTCAATGACCGCTTTGTACTTTGGCTTTACCAAAGCAGCAGACATTAAACAAACATCAAACGTATCGTGGGTCGTTTCCGATAAAAAAGAACTGTATTTACCATCGATAAAAACAAGCTTATAGGCGTCGATATCATGAATAAAGTACTTTTTTACATCTGCTAATTGAATGTTATTTTCTTTGTTTGGAAACAAACTATAGTCTTGCTTTAAAACAGCGTTTAAAGAAGTGTATTTCCAAGCTTCTAACTTTTTAGTAGGAAAGCCCAGCACTTCAAAGTTTTGAAGTGCTTTAGAACGAATTTCGTGAACCTCTGAATCGGTTTCTACTCGATTTTCAAAAGCTACATATGAGGATACTAATTTATCTTTTAATTCCATTTTTTACTTGAGTTTCAGGTTTTAAGTTTTTTGTTTCACGTTTTCCATTACTTAAACTTATTTCCTTTAAAATCTTTTTTATTTAAATAACTAATAAAGTTCGCTATTCGTTTGCTTATCTGTTCACATTCAGTAACAAGTTCGACCATTTTTTCTTCAGCAATATATTCTGAATCAAAAAGGCGATAACATTGAGAACGGACTTCTCCAAAAGAACCTTTAGCGATTGATAAATATTGTCTAAATTCTAGGTTTCCATCTCTTTCAAATCCTTCAGCAATATTGTCCATAACAGAACCAGATGAAGCTTTTATTTGATCTTTAAAACGGTAATCATTTTTCAGTTCCGTGTTTTTAGAAATAAAGAGAACTTGTTGAGATAGTTGTCTCGCAAGTTGCCATATTTCTAAATCTTCGAATTTCCTAATAGTAGCCAAAACCTGAAACCTTAAACATTGTAAACAAATTTAAACCAATTCTTGCTTAATCCAATCATACCCTTTTGCTTCTAATTCTAAAGCTAAGGAGGCATCCCCAGATTTTACGATTTTTCCATCATGTAAAACATGTACAAAATCGGGAACGATGTAATCTAACAAACGTTGGTAATGCGTAATTACGATGACCGCATTGTCTTTCGATTTTAGTTTGTTTACGCCGTTTGCAACAATTCGCAACGCATCAATATCCAATCCAGAATCGGTTTCATCTAAGATGGCTAATTTTGGGTCTAACATTGCCATTTGAAAGATTTCGTTTCTTTTTTTCTCTCCTCCAGAAAAACCTTCGTTTAAAGAACGAGATAAAAATTTACGGTCTATTTCGAGTAATTCTGATTTTTCACGAATCATTTTCAACATGTCTTTTGCAGGCATATCTTCCAAACCTTTTGCTTTCCGAGTTTCGTTAATCGCAGTTTTGATAAAGTTGGTTACAGAAACTCCAGGAATTTCTACGGGATATTGAAATGATAAAAAGACCCCATTGTGTGCTCTTTCTTCGGGAGCAAGCTCTCCAATATCTTCTCCGTTTAATTGAATGTTTCCTTGAGTAACTTCATACTCTTCTTTTCCTGCAATAATATTAGCCAAGGTGCTTTTTCCTGCACCATTTGGACCCATAATTGCGTGAACTTCACCTGCTTTTACTTCTAAATTCAATCCTTTTAAGATTGATTTATCTTCGATACTTGCGTGTAAATTTTCTATTTTTAACATTGTTGTCTTCTATATGCCTTCAACTACAGGCGTTTACTTTTTTTAATATTTCTTCTATTTTAGCACCACGAATTTGGAGTTCTTTTATCCTACCGAACCTTCTAAAGAAATTTCTAGTAATTTTTGTGCTTCTACTGCAAACTCCATCGGTAATTTATTTAACACTTCTTTGCTAAATCCGTTCACGATTAAGGCAATTGCTTTTTCAGTATCAATTCCACGTTGGTTGCAATAGAAAAGTTGCTCTTCTCCAATTTTACTGGTGGTTGCTTCGTGTTCTACTTGTGCCGTTTTATTTTTCACTTCGATGTATGGAAATGTGTGAGCGCCACATAAATTTCCCATCAATAAAGAATCACATTGAGAAAAGTTACGTGCATTTTCTGCTCTTGCTCCAATTTGCACCAAACCACGATAACTATTTTGAGAATGTCCTGCAGAGATTCCTTTTGAAATAATTGTTGATTTTGTGTTTTTACCAAGATGAATCATCTTGGTTCCAGTATCTGCTTGCTGAAAATTATTGGTAACTGCAATTGAGTAAAACTCACCAACAGAATTATTTCCTTTTAAAATACAAGAAGGATATTTCCAAGTTACTGCAGAACCTGTTTCTACTTGTGTCCAAGAAATTTTCGCATTGTTTTCACACAAACCTCTTTTGGTTACAAAGTTGTAAACTCCTCCTTTTCCTTCTTTGTTTCCAGGATACCAGTTTTGTACTGTAGAGTATTTAATTTCGGCATCGTCCATTGCAATGAGTTCTACAACTGCTGCATGCAATTGATTTTCATCTCTACTTGGGGCCGTACAACCTTCTAAATAAGAAACGTAACTCCCTTTGTCTGCAACCACTAACGTTCTTTCAAACTGTCCGGTTCCTCCTTCGTTTATTCTAAAATAGGTTGACAATTCCATTGGACATCGAACGCCTTTTGGAATGTAGCAAAAAGATCCATCAGAAAAAACTGCCGAATTTAGTGCTGCATAAAAGTTATCGGTTGTTGGTACAACGGTTCCTAAATATTTACGCACCAATTCTGGATGCTCTTGAATTGCTTCTGAAATAGGCATGAAAATAATTCCTTTTTCACCCAATGTTTTCTTAAAAGTAGTGGCAACAGAAACCGAATCCATTACAATATCTACGGCAACATTCGCTAATTTTTTTTGTTCATCTAAAGAAATCCCTAAACGCTTAAAAGTGTCCAATAATTCTGGATCAACTTCATCTAAAGAGTTTAATTTTGGCTTTTCTTTTGGAGCAGAGTAGTAGGCAATGTCCTGGAATTTTGGTTTCTCATAATGCACATTTGCCCATTCTGGTTCTTCCATTTTCTCCCAAACTCTAAAAGCTTCTAAACGCCAATCGGTCATCCATTGCGGTTCGTTTTTCTTCTTAGAAATTGCAATTACAACATCTTCGTTCAACCCTTTTGCAAAAGTTTCACTTTCTATATCTGTATAAAAACCATATTTGTACTCTTGGGTTTTTAATTCTTGCTCTAACTGTTCTTCTGTATATTTTGACATCTTTTTCTAATTTTTAAAGCGAGAAACTTTCTCCACATCCACAAGTTCTATTGGCATTCGGGTTGTTAAAAACAAATCCTTTTCCATTTAAACCTCCAGAATATTCTAAGGTAGTCCCCACTAAATATAAAAAACTTTTTTTGTCAACGATAATTTTCACATCGTTCTCTTCAAAAACCTTATCGTTTTCCTCTCTTTTGTTATCAAAAGTCAAATCGTAAGACAAACCTGAGCAACCTCCGCTTTTTACACCAACTCTTACAAAGTCGTTGGTAGCGTCGAAGCCATCATCCGTCATTAATTGTATGACTTTCTTCTTTGCTGTGTCTGAAACTTTTATCATAATTTTAAATAGATTAAATCTAAATTGTGTGCAAATATACAATATATGTCTCAAAAAGAAGACAACTTTCATTAACAAGAACAATACGACTATTGGTTTTTTTGATTACTCTCTAAAGGCGGGATTGTTCACGAAATCAGGATCGCTAAGGGATAATAAAAAGGCTTTTAAATTCGCTTTCTCTTGCAGGGACAAACCCACACCTCCTTGATTCACTTTTTTCATCAATGGATCAATAGTTGCAGAGGGTTGCAGGCCTTCGGAATAATGCTGAATAACTGCGTCTAAAGTTGCAAAACGACCATCATGCATGTAGGGTGCTGTAAATCTCAAATTTCGCAGTGAAGGAGATCTAAACTTCCCATTATCGTTTGTATCGCCAGTTACACCTCCTAGGCCTAGGTCTGAAAAGTGGCTATCCAAACCGTTGTTGTGAAACTTATTGTCTGTCCAAAGCGGGTTGTTATCACTTCCATGGCAATGGAAGCAATCTCCTTTGGCTTCGTCCATAAAAACATTAAATCCAGCAGACTCTTGGGGTGTTAAGGTTGTTTCACCATTTAAATATCGATCAAATTTTGAGTTTCCAGAAATCAGGGTTCTTTCAAACTGAGCAAGCGCTTTTGTGATTAAAACAGAATCGATTTCCGAATTTCCAAAAGCTTGTAAAAACAAATCTGGATATTCAGGACTTGCTTGTAGTTTTTCTGCGACAGTTTCCCAATTAGCATGCATTTCTATTGGGTTTTTTACTGGTTCTAATGCCTGTCTTTCCAACCCTATTTCTTTGCCATCCCATGCGAAGCGTTCGTCAAAATTCCATGCCAAATTAAATAAGGGCATCGAATTTCTGGTTCCTAAAAGTCCATCAATTCCTTCGCTAAATTGTCGGTTGTTGGTAAATGATCTCTGCGGATTGTGGCAGGTAGCACAAGATTGCGAGTTGTTTCCAGAAAGTCTTCTGTCAAAAAATAATTTTTTTCCTAAGGCAACCCCTTCTTCTGTGAGTGGATTGTTTGCAGGAATTACAGGGGCAATTAACTTGTTGGCAAAGAGTGTTGGGATTTCTAAATCATACGGTACAGGGGTATACACTGTTGTATCTTTTGATGCGCATTGCATCAAAAGAAAAATACAAAGTAGAAAAACAGCCCTTTTTTTCATTGTTTTTTTAATTTTTTAGAAATAGCCTTCCGTTATTTTATTGGTGTACTGCACCCAAACTAAACACCGATTTTCCATTTTGATGCATTAAAATTTGTGCATCAAAATTTGGCATTAAAACGGTATTAAGTGTGTTTAAATCCCATGTGTTTGGGTTTTTAAACCATTCTGCAATGTTCATTTTTATTTCAATTTCAGTAGTTGCCCTTATGGGAACGACTCCCAAAGATACTTTAATAGAAGTATCTTGAAAGACCAAGTTGTTAGGGTTTTCTCTGTTAACGGCTCTAATAACGTGATAATTAAATCCTGCTGGTGCTATATTTTGACCAATATATTTTCCGTCAAATTGCATAAAATGATATCCACCACCGAGCATTCCAGGCACGTTAAACGAAGCCGCATTTAAATCTGGATAGCTTCCATCAACATTTTCGGTATCTGTAAAACCAAAAACAAAGGAGAGTTTATAATCTCCTACTGGCACTTCGTTGCTTTCTATAGTTACTTCCCCTTCGCCAAGATTTACCAATTGATAGGATGAAAGTTTGTAAATTTCATTGTTTGTATTTGTTAAAATTACATTTGAAATTAAATATCTCAATCTTTCGATACTGAGCATCTCCCCGTTTTCATTGGTAAATTTTATGGTATTAAAATCTGCGGATGTCACTGGGGTGTTCTCCCAATTGTGGGAAAATCGGAGGGTCACACTTGCGCCTACCTCTTTTTCTGGAGAACTACAAGCACTGAATGTTAAGAGTCCCGTAAGGAGGAATAATAGCACTTTCATACTAGTTTATTTTTACAATTAAAGCATCAGAAAACCCTTTATTTTCTGTTAAATCTCCATTAGAGCTATTGGTTTCTCCGACTGCAATAATGCTTGCATCGTTGAGTTGAACAGCATCGTAAAAAAAGTCAATTTTATCTCCACCAACTGTTTGCTTCCAAAGGAGATTGCCTTCGGCATCTATTTTCAAAAGCAGGGCATCATTTTGTCCTTGATTTGTGAAACTGTTATCCAAGCTTCTTGAACTTCCTGAAATTACAAAACCATTGTCTTGCATTTTAGCAACGGAGCGGGCAACATCAAAGCTGCTTCCACCAATTGTTTTTTCCCAAATTAGGTTCCCGTCCAAATTCATTTTTAGGATCCAGACATCCGCAGCACCATTATTATTTGAAACGTCTTTATCTGCACTTCTAGTATCGCCAACAATGATAAAGTTTCCGTCATTGGTCGTTGTAATGGCTCTTGCTTCGTCAATTTCTGATCCTCCAAAACTTCGTTCCCAAAGTAAGCTTCCATCGGAAGCTATTTTAAGCACCCAAAAATCATAGGAGCCGTTGTTGTTTGAAATGTCTACATCGGCACTGTCTGAGGATCCTGCGATTATAAAATTATGATTTTCGGTTTCTACAATACCAAAAGGGGCATCTGTAAAAGAGCCTCCAAAATATTTACTCCATTGTAAGTCGCCGTTTTCACTTAATTTTATTGCCCAAATGTCGCCACCGGCATGTCTTTGCACATTTCTTGAATTCCCTTGTCCTCCTGATGCCGTAACATCTAAAACGCCTGTGATTAAATAGTTATTGTCTTCAGTTTGCAATATGGTCGTGCCGAAGTCCGCTCCTAAATATCCAAAGGTTTTACTCCAAGAAATAGCGCCGTTTGCATTTAGTTTTATCATCCAAAAATCTTGTGAACCCGCATTTCCTGGAACGTCTTGATCGGTGCTTGTACTGTAGCCTAAAATAGCAAAACCCCCATCTTTGGTTTGTAGGATGTCATTTCCGCGATCGTCTTCCGATCCACCAAAGGTTTTGCTCCATTGAATATTGCTTTCTGCATCTAATTTCAATACCCAAAAATCAAAATTTTCAACAGTTTTATCAGAAATATCTCCATTGATACTTTGTGTATATCCTAAAACGGCAGCCCCTCCATCTTGTGTTTTTACCACTGCATGGGCAACATCATTTTTAGAACCTCCATAGTTTTTTATGGCCGTAATTTCTCCCAAAGATCCCTCTGAAATAGCAAATGAAAGTGGTTCTTCTTTCGAACAATTCAAGAGCATCAGGCAACACACAAAAAAATAAAATGGTTTCATTTTATGGGATTGATTTTAGGAGCCACTTTTTCTGATAATAAAGAACCCACGATTGATATCACTGATAATAATATTGCCACTTGGGAAATAAGGATATACATTCCAGGTTCCTCTAAAGCTTGCTAAATCATTTTCTGGATAGGTGTCGAAAGATCCAATTTCGGTAATGTTTTTAGCTTCGATATTGCTGAGGTCGATCATTCGTACTCCTGCGGTGTAATTTGCTTGAAAATAAGTAGTTCCTTTTGTATAGCCATTGTGGTCTATTGCGGCTGTTGTTCCAATATATTCTGTATGATAAATAGGGTTGTCCAAATCGGTGAAATCAAAAATAATTGTTCTTGTATTTCCACCAAAATCACGTTCGTCCAACTCATCTCCTAAAATGAAGTATTGTTGATTTTCTGTAAACCATCCTTGGTGTGTGTATCCAATGTTTTGATAGCGAATTGTTGAAATTGTTATGGGTGCCGATTTATCGGTAACATCTACAATAACGACTTGGTTTGCGTTGCTACCAATTAAAATTTCCTTGTCTGTATAGTCTGTGTCTGGGCCTTTATAAGTAACCACTTGCGCATCATGAGAATACCCTCCGCCAGAAAATCCACCTGCGGCAACGGGGTTTAGCGGGTCGTTTATATCTACAAAATGAGGTCCGCCAGAAAAGCTACTGGTTCCAACGGCATAGGCAAAACCACTGTCTTCATTGATGACAATATTGTGTGCTTTTCCAAATCCTGAATAAAAAGCATCGGTTGAAAACGTTTCAGGAGCTGCGACCACATCTCGCAATCGCGTTAAATCAAAAACTTGCATTCCATGTCCTGATGCCTCACTGACCACATAGGCATGGTTGTTAAAAACCTTTACATCTCTCCAAGGGCTTGAAACGGTTTGTGTGTCTAAAAACCCGATTATTTTAGGGCTTATTGGATCTGTAATATCAATAAAGGTGAGTGTTTTATCTGAACCCATTAAAGCATATTCGTTGTTGGTCAGCGGATCTGTCCAACCCCAACAATCGTTTCCTTCAGTAGAAAGGTTTAAATCGGTTAAAGAAATGTGTGCTAATAAATCGTAGTCATTACAAGGATACTCGCCTGCAAAACCATTGATGCATTTTGCTAAAGGCGCTCCGCTAAAGGGAATTTTTTCCTCAAAAACATCTTTTTTGGTACAGCTCATTAGGAGGGCTAAAGATATAAATAGCGCTTTTTTATACATGGGGTATGGGATTAATGATTAGTTAAAAATGATTTTTTTGGCAATCGTCTCGATTATTTGAATGAAATAAACACCTCTTTTCAAGGGATCTTTATGCAAAACGTATTAAAGAGTATTTCTATTTTATTTAAAAGAAAATAAGCATTAATAAACAAAAGTACTATTATTCTTTCCATTTCACCAAGTAACAATGTTAAAGTAAGTAGGTGTGTTCTTCTGAATGTTTTTATCTTTGCGGCATGTTAGAAGATAAAAATCCACAAAAGACCTCATTGGCTGAGCTTGGAGAGTTTGGTTTAATCAATCATATTACACAATATTTTACGGTTAAGAATGCCACTACAAAATATGCTGTTGGCGATGATGCTGCGGTGATTTCCAATCAAGATGAAACCTTAGTCACAACCGATTTATTGATCGAAGGAGTGCATTTTGATTTGAGCTATATGCCATTAAAGCATCTAGGTTATAAGGCAGTCATGGTCAACCTATCGGATGTGTACGCGATGAATGGGAAAGCCACTCAGATTACGGTTTCGATAGCTGTTTCAAATCGCTTTCCACTAGAAGCAATTGAAGAATTGTATGCAGGAATCCAGTTGGCTTGTGATACCTATCAGGTAGATTTAGTGGGTGGAGACACGACCTCTTCTACCAAAGGAATTCTAATTTCTGTAACGGCCATTGGAACTGCAAAATCGGAAGATATTGTTTACAGACACGGTGCAAAAGCAACCGACTTAATTGTAGTTACTGGAGATTTAGGAGCTGCTTATTTAGGATTGCAAGTGTTAGAAAGAGAAAAGCGAGTGTTTGCGGTAGATCCAAAGAATCAACCAGACTTAGATAATTATACGTATTTGATTGAACGACAATTAAAACCGGAAGCTCGAAAAGATGTTGCGGGTTGGTTGAAAGAATTGGACGTAAAACCAACGGCAATGATTGATATTTCTGACGGTCTTTCTTCGGAAATCATGCACATTTGTTCGCAGAGTAAGATGGGCTGTAAAATTTACGAAGAGAAATTGCCTTTAGATCCTCAAGTAATTTCTGCTTGTGAAGAGTTTGAATTGGATTCGACCATGGTCGCTTTAAGTGGCGGTGAAGATTATGAATTGCTTTTTACGGTGCCGATTGCCGATTTTGATAAAATTAAAGGAAATCCAAATTTTTCTATTATTGGACACATTACGGAAGAAAACCAAGGATTGAACTTGGTAACCAGAGCCAGCCAAGAAATTGAGCTAAAAGCACAAGGCTGGAATCCGATGAAAGAGGAAGCATAAAAACAGATAAAAAAAGAGATACAAAAAACCCGCAAATTTTTAATTTGTGGGTTTTGTTTTTTAGGGAATCTTTTTACATCAACTGCGCAAAAGAGCCTGACCTTGAGCTGCTATCATTCTCCGCGAAGTGGGGAGAATTTTCGGAGCGGGAATTTTCGTAAATTGGCTAAAACCAAGCAATTAATTTTATACGGTGTTGTATGCAGTTATTTTATGTTTCAAGTTTAAATTCAGTTATCTCTTTTTCAATATTTTTTTTCTGACTCAATAAATAATTTAAAATTGTTGAATAATTCTCTATTTCCGTAAAGTTTGAAAATATTTTGTTTTTTAATTTATATAGAAAATCACTTTTTTCAATAATAGTTTCGATGTCTGGATAATTATTTATTATTAACGAAGGGTTTGCAAATTCATTCACTACTTTTTTTCCAGTTGATTCACCACCAATAGATTTATTCATAAGTTTTCCACCAAATTTTCTCAAATACCTTTTTCTTTTTCCTTTAACTTTATGTGTACACAAATATTCAATTCTCCTTTTTAAAATAAAAATTAATAATTGTTCTATTTTGAAAGAATCACTTTCTGATAAATTTGAAAATATTATTTCTGATTTTATTTTTCCATTATTTTGGAGAATTTCAAACAATAACTTCATTTTGTGATAATTATTATATTTTTTTTGTCTCGGATTTTCTTAAATTCTGTTATTTTTCCTTTTTGATTTTCAATTATTTTTTGAATTTCTATTATGTGTTGGTCTTTTCGATTTCCACTACCTTTTCCAACATAAAAGATTTCATTATTTAAACTATTTATTAGAATATAAACATAGAATTTTTCATTTTGATTTTCATTGTTAAAAAATGATAATTGAGTTCTCATTATATAGTTTAATCCTTTAGAGATTCAGTTTTTCCGCATTAAGCACAACGTGTTTGTATATGGTTTGTTGCGCGTTTCAAGCAACTATTTTAGTAAATAATTACGGACAAAGAAAGTCCGCGAGGACTTTTGCAAGTAGGCAAGAAGCCAGCAATAAATTATATACGGTGTTGTAAGTAGTTTAATCATTTCCTGAACTTCCATAATAATCCCAACTATTTAAACTAAAACTATCATAATTCATTCTATATTTTTCAATCATTTTATTCTTGTCAAGAAAAATATAACCTATATTAAATAATTCACTTGTTCTTAAGCCACTTGAATTTATATATTCGGTAACTAAACCAACTTTAATTTTTTCAGTAAAATTCAATTTTCGAGAATATTCATTGTCCATTTTTTTAAAATCAGCAACAGATTCAATTTCTTTCAATATTTGTTCATCTGGTTTCAAAATTATTGAGGTTGTTTCAGCTTTATAAACTGGTTTTCCGTTTATGAAAATAACTCCCTTATTTTCCCAGTCATTATCTTGATAGAACAATAAATATTTAGAAATAATAGTAGCATAACTATTTCCTTTATTGTAAAAAAGTAAGTCAACTTTAACTGTATTTGATGAGAAGTCAATTTTTGAATCAATAATACTTACTATTGGATCGTGATTTTTGTAGAATACAGAAAAATATATACTCAGAATTGATATAATTAGTGCTAAAATCGAAATTTTATTCGATAAGTTATATTTTTTCATAGAATTTTCTTCTTTCACTAATTACTTATAACTCGTTATATCAACACCTTTTGTAAGCATATTCCGATCTCATTTACTGGATAACATTATTTTGTTTAATCACCGTAGAGGATTTATAATAGTTAATTTCACGTAAATATATGTTAAATATTTAATGTTTTTTCATACCAATAAACAACTGGGCGTATATGAGAATAACTGGGCGTTATTTGGTATAACTGTCTTAGAAGTGTAGAAAAATTAAGAAATTTTTGAAGTAAATTGTTTTTTAACAACGTTTTACAAAGGAAGTCAAGGCAAGGATGAGTGCTGGAGCGTTTTCAATATGGCTCATGTGACCCTCTGGAAAAACAACCACTTCTGAGTTGGTTGTTTTTGCTTCGTTTAAAGAAGTTTCAAGATCCAAAACAGGATCTTTTTCACCGATAATAATCAATTTTTTAAAGTTGTTTTCAGTCAAAACCGCTGTTCGGTTGGGGCGAATTCGCATCCCTTCCTGTCCAGCAATATAGCCTTGTATGGGTGTTTTTAAAGCTTCTTGCAAAGCCGCTTTCATTTCGACTTTAAAAAGACTTCGACTTTTTTCACCAAACAAATTGGAGAAAGACATGCGGACCATGTTTTCAAAGTTTTTCTGAATCATTTTGTTGGCACGGAGTCGCAGTGTTTTTCGCTCAGCATCATCTTCAATAGCTGTAGAATTCATCAGGCACATTCCTTTTATTTTCTGTGGGTATTTCTCTGCAAAAGCCAAAGCCACATAACCGCCCAACGAATGCCCAATGATCACACATTTTCGAATGCGCAAGTGTTTTAAAACTGCTGCTACACTTTCTGCAAACAGCTCCATGCTGTGCACATAGCCCAAACAGTCAGATTTTCCATGGCCTAGTAAATCAACAGCAATGACTCGATTTCTTTTCGAAAGTTGCGGAATCACGTCTTTCCACATGCTTGTGTTTTCTAAAAAACCATGTAAGAGAACCACGGCAGTTCCTTTTCCGACATCCGAAAAAGAAATGCATGCTTTTTTAAAAGTGACCGATTTTTGCATCTTACAAAAATATGTATATTTCAAGAATAAAAATCAACCAAAAAATGAATAAAACAAAAGAAATTTGGATTGCTGGTTTTGCTCTTTTCTCACTTTTTTTTGGCGCAGGAAATTTAATATTACCCCCCACTCTCGGGTTAAAATCTGGAGTAGATTGGTGGATTGTGGTGTCGGGTTTTGTGCTAACAGCTGTTACCATTCCTATTTTGGCCATTTTTGCACATGCAAAATTACAAGGTACTTTGTACGATTTTGGGAAGAAAGTGTCCCCACGATTTAGCAGTGTGTATTGTTTTCTTATCTATATCATTGCCGTTGCAATTCCCTCTCCAAGAACCGCCGCAGTTACCCATGAAATGACCGTGCAACCCTTTTTTGACTCCGCACCCATTTATACAAGCATCGTGTATTTTGTACTGGTTTTTATTTTTGCCATAAACCGAACCCGAGTCATTGGATTAATCGGGAAGTTTCTAACACCGATTATTGTTTTCATCCTATTGATCATTATCGGAATTGCTGTTTTTACCACTTCTGGAACCCTGCAAGCTTCCACCTTTACAACTCCTTTTGTAGATGGAATTCTAGAAGGCTACCAAACCTTTGATGCCATTGGCGGTGTGGTGGTGGGAGCTGTCATTATTATTTCATTAAATTATAGCAGTCACACTACTTTTGATGCCAAAAGAAACTTGATTCGAAAAGCTGGTTTTATTGCCGGAATCGGCTTGCTTCTTATTTATGGCGGCTTGATTTTAAGCGGTGCTTTATTGGGTCCTACTTTTGCAGAAGGCACCACAAGAACTGCCGTTTTATCAGGATTGAGTACCCAAACATTGGGCAATTTTGGCACCCAGTTTTTAAGTGTTTTGGTGGCATTGGCGTGTTTTACAACCGCGGTTGGAATTGTTACAGGAACCGCAGATTACATCAGCGGAATCTGTAAAAATTCTAAAAAAGCCTACCTCATTACGGCAGCAATAGCAGCTGCCATTGGAGTTTTGGTAGGAAGTTATCAAGTAGGTTTTATCATTACATTGGCCGTTCCTGCCTTGATGTTTTTATATCCCATTACCATTGTATTGATTGTTTTGAATGTACTTCCAGACAAATTGGCTTCCAAAAAAGTATTTAGAAGCGTGGTATTGGTCACCTTTTTGTTCAGCATCCCCGATTTTTTAGGCTTTGTAATTCCAAGCGCATATTTAGTAGATTTAAAAAATTTCATTCCATTGGCAAACGCCAGTTTAGGATGGGTGCTTCCAGCTTTTTTGGTTTTTGTTGGGTTGAATGTTCCTGTTTTCAAAACCAAGACCTCCAATTAAAAGTACTTTAAAAAAAGTGTTTTTATGGTTATAAAATATAAATAGGTTATTTTTGACCTAGATCTAAAACACAGCTTTTGTTAAACTATTACACATATCCACATGCCTCTTCCAAAAAATGGGTGACCTTTGTTCATGGAGCAGGTGGTAGTAGCTCTATATGGTTCAAACAAGTGCGTGCTTTTAAAAAGCATTTTAACGTGTTAATTCTCGATTTGCGAGGACACGGAGATAGCAAACCGACCTTAAAAGATACCTTCAATCCAAAATATACTTTTGATTCGATAACCGATGATATTGTGGAGGTTCTTGCGCATTTAAAAATAAAGAAATCGCATTTTATTGGCATTTCTTTAGGAACAATTTTGATTCGAAACTTGGCCGAAAAAAAACCAGCAATGGTTCAGAGCATGATCATGGGAGGTGCAATTATAAAAATGAATTTCCGCTCGCAAGTGTTAATGAAAGTGGGCAATCTTTTTAAATCTGTGGTGCCCTATATGCTATTATACAAACTCTTTGCATTTATTATTATGCCAAAGAAGAATCACAAAAAATCGAGATTATTATTTGTCAACGAAGCGAAGAAATTATACCAAAAAGAATTTATTCGTTGGTTTAAGTTGACTTCAGAAATCAATCCACTATTAAGACTTTTTAGAGCCAAAGACATTAAAATTCCTACTTTTTATGTGATGGGTGCAGAAGACCATTTGTTTTTACCTTCTATAAAAAACATTGTTTCCAAACACAGCAGTTCCTCCCTTTATGTGGTAGACAATTGTGGGCATGTAGTGAATGTAGAACAGCCAGAAATGTTCAACACCCGCAGCATTCAATTTATCAATTCTTTGGGATAAAAAAAACGAGTCTTTCAACTCGCTTTTTATATTAAGCATTCATAATATCTTCAATTTCATCTGCTTCAATAGGAATATTTCCCATCAGATTAAAAGGGGCTCCGTTTTCTTGAACCACCACATCATCTTCCAAACGAATTCCAAAACCTTCTTCAGGAATGTAAATCCCAGGTTCTACCGTAAATACCATATTGGCTTCCATCGGTTTGTGAAGCAATCCATAATCGTGCGTGTCTAAACCAATATGATGGCTGGTACCGTGCATGAAATACTTTTTGTATGCAGGCCAATTTTTATCCTCATTCTGAACATCTGCTTTGTCGAGTAAACCTAATTTCAGTAATTCTGCCGTCATAATTCCGCCAACTTCAACATGGTAATCTTTCCAAATCGTTCCTGGTGTTAAGAGCTTTGTTGCCTCTTTTTTTACATGGTTTACTGCGTTGTATACTGCTTTTTGTCTTTCAGAAAATTTTCCAGAAACCGGAACCGTTCTTGATAAATCACTTTTATAATTGGCATATTCTGCCGCAACATCAAACAAGATTAAATCGCCCGCTTTACATTGTTGATTGTTTTCGATATAGTGCAATACATTGGCATTGTTTCCACTCGCAATTATTGGAGTATAGGCAAATCCTTTAGAGCGATTTTTTATGAATTCATGAATCAATTCTGCTTCAATTTCATATTCCCAAACACCGGGTTGTATGAAATTTAGAATTCTTCTAAAACCTTTTTCGGTAATGTCACAAGCTTGTTGCATTAAATCCAATTCAATCGGATCTTTAACGGCACGCAAGCGCTGTAAAATAGGATTGCTTTTAGCAACACTGTGTGCAGGATATTTTGCCAACAACCATTTTGTAAAACGATCTTCCCGCGTTTCAGTCACTACATTGGCTCTGTAATGTTCGTTGGTATTAATGTAAAAAGTATCACAGTAAGTAGTCATTTCAAATAATACTTTCTCTAAATCTTGAAGCCAAAACACCGTTTGAACCCCAGAGGTATTAAACGCTGCCTCTTTGGTTAATTTTTCACCTTCCCAAACGGCAATGTGTTCATTGGTTTCCGTCAGAAAAAGGACTTCTCGTAAGTTTTCATTGGGGCAATCTGGAAAGAGTATTAATACACTTTCTTCTTGGTCTACGCCACTCAAATAAAAGAGGTCTCGATGTTGTTCAAAGGGCATGGTACTGTCTGCACTGATCGGATAAATATCATTCGAATTAAAAATAGCCAAGCTATTTTTTTGCATTAGCGAAGCAAAATTTTTACGATTTTTTATAAAAAGTGCTGAATTTATGGGTTGGTATTTCATGGGAAACCTATTTAGATTTCAAAGGTAGCAATAATAAACAGCAACTTAAAACGATTTAAATTTCGTTCTAAATTCATTGGGTAAAGATTCTTAAAAAGGATGGTTGTTGTTGCGTCTAGATGTGCTGTTTGCAGAATGCAATCTTTTGGATCAAAAAAAACCACATAACAACACCGATTTATTTTCGATGTTTTTATGTGGTCTTTAATCTTTAATAAAGAAACCCTGTTTTTTAAGTACGTTTTCTCTTTGGAGCGCCTGTTCTTCCACGTCCCGAAGTTGGCGTATTTTTGTTTCCTTTGAAATGCGGTTTGTTTTTAGGTCGATTCCCTCCAGAACCCGATTTTTTCTTTCCAAAAGAACCTTTGCTTTGGGTAGCTGCTCTTTTTGGAGGTGCTGTATCCGTTGGTTCGAAACCTTCTACGATTGTAGAGTTCAATTTCTCTTTTAATAATTTTTCAATCTCGTTTTGGTATTCTACTTCTTCACTACAAACCAAAGAGATTGCCTCTCCAGCAGCACCGGCTCTTCCTGTTCTTCCAATTCGATGTACATAATCTTCAGGAACGTTTGGCAATTCAAAATTAATAACGTGTGGCAATAATGGAATGTCTAAACCACGCGCAGCAATATCGGTAGCTACTAAAATCTTAATGGTATTGTCTTTGAAATTTCGAAGCGCTTTTGTTCTGGCTCCTTGACTTTTATTTCCGTGAATTGCAGCAGCAGAAATGCCCGCTTTTATTAGCTTTTCAGTCAATTTGTTTGCACCGTGTTTGGTTCTTGTAAAAACCAACACCTGCGTCCAATTGTTGTCTTTAATTAATTTAATGGTAAACTCGGTTTTCTTTTTTTTGTCAACTTTATAAACCTTGTGGGTTACTTTTTTTGCTGTTGAATTTTGAGGCGCCGTTTCTACGGAAACAGGATTTCTTAAAATCCCGGAAGCTAGTTTTTTAATATCGTTTGAAAAAGTAGCAGAAAACATTAAGTTTTGACGCTTTTCAGGCATAAAACTAATAATTTTGTTGATATCTCTCACAAAACCCATGTCCAACATTCTGTCTGCTTCATCTAAAATTAAGACATCTACACGTTTAAAAGAGAGTGCTTTTCGATCATGTAAATCCAACAATCTTCCTGGAGTTGCTACCAAAATATCAACCCCATTTTTCAAGGTTGCTATTTGTGGTTTTGCGTTGACACCACCAAAAATAACCGTCGATTTTATTTTTACATATTTACTGTATTCTCTTATATTGTCATGAACCTGTGCCGCCAATTCTCTTGTTGGTGTTAAAACCAACGCACGTAAGGGTCTGTATTTTGGGTGTTTAGTTTCTGATAAATATTGTAAAACAGGCAAGGTAAATCCTGCTGTTTTTCCAGTTCCTGTTTGCGCAGAAGCTAAAATATCTTTTCCTTCTAAAATATGTGGAATTGCTTTTTCTTGTATGGGAGACGGTTTGGTATATCCTTTCTCTTCAACGGCTTTCACCAAAGCTGAAGATAAACCTAAATCTGAAAATGTCATAGAAATTATTTAAGAAACACACCTTATGTAGTGGTTTCTGGGGACAAAGATACATTCTTTTATGTTTAGGGTTTGCAAAGTTTTGGAAGGGTTTTTAGCTGAATTCTTTTGCCATTGAATTTACAAGTAGTAATTTCATCACTTTAAACTAAATCTCAACTCATATGAAAGCTGTTTTTCAAGTTATTTTATTTCTTTTTTCAGTAAGTTTTTTCGCACAACAAACCACCGATGCTGCTCTTATTCAAGAAGCTTTGCTTCAAAAAACAACACTGGCAAACAATTCGTTGGTTAAAAATGTAAATTTCGTCAGTATGGGGCCAACAGTCATGAGTGGACGTGTGGCAGATGTTGCTGTAAATCCAGAGAATACCACAGAGTTTTATGTAGGGTATGCTTCAGGAGGTTTGTGGTATACCAATAATAATGGAACAACTTTTACGCCATTGCTTGACAATGCTCCCACGCAAAATGTAGGAGACATTGCTATCGACTGGAATTCTGGAACACTATGGGTAGGAACTGGAGAGAAAAATTCTTCCCGATCAAGTTATGCTGGAATCGGAATTTTAAAATCTACCGACCAAGGAAAAACGTGGAGCAATGTTGGTTTGCCAGATGCACATCATATTAGTAGAATTTTAATCAACCCAAAGAATGCCGATGAAGTTGTAGTAGGGGTTATTGGCCATTTATATTCTTCTAATGAAGAAAGAGGGGTGTTTAAAACAACAGATGGAGGAGCAACTTGGACAAAGTCATTGTTCATAAATAATGAAACAGGTATTATAGACGTTGCGGCAGCGCCAGAGAACTTTAATGTGATGTATGCTGCTTCATGGGAAAGAGCGCGTACAGCATGGAATTTTGACGGTGACGGAAGTAATTCTGCCATTTATAAAAGTATGGATGCTGGAAGCTCATGGACAAAGATTACAGATAAAAGTGGTTTTCCAACAGGAAACGGTGTGGGTAGAATAGGTTTGGCCGTTTTTAATGAAAATACTGTATATGCTTTGCACGACAGTCAATTTAGAAGACCAAAAAATAAAGATAAAAAACCTTCAGACGATTTAACAAAAGAAGATTTTAAAAGCATGTCTTCAAGTGATTTTTTACAATTAACCGATAAAAAGCTGAATACCTATCTAAAAAATAACGGCTTTCAAGAAAAATACCGCGCCGAAAACGTAAAACAAATGGTGCGTGTTGGAACTGTAAAACCGATAGATTTGGCAAGTTATTTAGAAGATGCCAATTCGATGTTGTTTGATACACAAGTAATTGGTGCAGAGGTTTTTAAAACAACCAATGGCGGGAAGTCTTGGAAGAAAACACATGAAAACTTCTTGGATGGTGTGTATAGTTCTTATGGGTATTATTTTGGAGAGATACGAGTAGATCTACAAGATGAAAACGGTATTTATGTAATGGGAGTTCCTATTATAAAATCGAAAGATGGTGGAAAAACATTTACATCAATTAGCAAAGAAAACGTGCATTCAGATCATCAAGCACTGTGGGTAAATCCAAACAAATCAGGACATCTTTTAAATGGAAATGATGGAGGATTGAATCTTTCTTACGACGATGGTAAAAACTGGACAAAGCTAAATGATCCTGCTGTAGGCCAATTTTATTCGGTCTATGCAGACAATCAGAAAAACTATCATGTTTATGGAGGCTTGCAAGACAACGGAGTTTGGGTTGCTCCAAACAATGCGAAAATGAATAAAGGATGGAAACAAACCGGTAAAAACCCCTATGAATCTATCATGGGTGGAGATGGAATGCAAGTGCAAGTAGACGATCGAAATCCAGACATTGTATATACAGGATATCAATTTGGAAACTATTATCGCATTAACAGAGCAACGGGAAAGAGAACTTATATTCAACCAAAACATACCTTAGGAGAAACGCCTTACCGATTTAATTGGCAAACCCCCATTCATTTATCAAAACACAATCAAGATATTTTATATCTAGGAGGCAACAAATTGCATCGTTCTCTAAATAAAGGAACTACTTGGGAAACCATTTCGGCCGATTTAACTACGGGAGGCAAGAAAGGAAATGTCGCTTACGGAACGCTGACGTCAATTTCTGAAAGTCCATTTCAATTTGGAGTCATTTATGTGGGTTCCGATGATGGATACATTCATGTTACTAAAAATGGCGGAGGAAGCTGGACACGAATCTCAAATGATTTACCTCAAAATTTATGGGTATCAAGAGTCATCGCGTCAAAACATAAAAAAGAACGCGTATATGCTACTTTAAATGGATATCGATTTGACGATTTCAATTCCTATGTATACGTTTCTGATGATTATGGGCAAACATGGAAAAGCATCCATAAAAACCTTCCTATTTCAGCTGTAAATGTGGTGAAGGAAGACCCAGAAAACGAACATATTTTGTATGTAGGAACTGATAACGGGGTATATGTTTCCCTAAATTCTGGTACGTCTTGGGAAGTGTTTCGTAAAAATATACCCAATGTTGCAGTGCATGATTTGGTGATTCAACCCACAGCAAAACACTTAATAATTGGAACACATGGACGTAGTTTGTACAAAGCAGACATTGCTCCTCTGCAAAAAATGACGGAAGATGTATTAGTGAAAAAGGCACATATTTTTGCGGTGAAAGACATTCGAAAAAATAGTTCTTGGGGGCGTTCTTGGAGTCCTTGGAGAAAAGCGAATACACCTGAATTGAAGATTCCTTTTTATTCAAATTCAACCCAAAAAATGAATATTGCAGTTTTTAAAGATGCGGTTAAAGTAAATACGATGACAGTTTTAGCAGACAAAGGGTACAATGAAGTGATTTTTGATGTGTCTTTTTCTAAAAAAGGGAAAAGAACTTTTGAGAAGAAAAACCCTAGAGGAGATGCTTTAAAAGCGGCTAAAAACGGTGTTTTCTATCTGCCAAAAGGAAAATATGTTGTAAAAATTGGTGATGAAGCGCGTGCATTTGAGGTGAAGTAATTCATGCTGCTGCTTGGCTTCAAATTAAAATTGATTAGAATTATTTAAAATAAATCTAAATACGAGCGAAAACGTTGTAATTTCTTTGCTTTGCGAGTTGTTTCGGTGTATTTTTGCGCCTTAAATTTATAACTATTTATACAATGAGTGGATTTTTTAAATCTTCAATTGGAAGAAAAGTAGCAATGGCGCTTTCTGCGTTCTTCTTAATGTTCTTCTTACTTCAGCATTTAGCAATTAATATTCTATCGGTTTTTAGCCCAGAAACTTTTAATGAGGTTTCTCATTTTATGGGGACAAATCCAGTAGTTCAGTTTGCATTGCAACCTGTTTTAATCTTTGCAGTTGTTTTTCACTTTGTAATGGGTTTCATTCTAGAGCTAAAAAACAGCAAAGCAAACGGCGTTTCGTATGCTAAGAATAATGGCGCTGCAAATTCTACTTGGTTTAGTAGAAATATGATTTATAGCGGAATTACAATTTTGGCGTTTATCGTTTTGCATTTTATTGATTTTTGGTTTCCAGAAATCAATACAAAATTTATTCAAGGCGATTGGTCTGGAATGCTAGAAGGTGTCGATGGATATAGGTATCATGAAGAATTGGTACACAAATTTGTGAATCCAATTAGAGTAGGCGCTTATGTTGTTGCATTTGTCTTTTTAGGATTGCATTTAGCACACGGTTTCACTTCTGCTTTTCAATCTATGGGAGGTACTGTAGGAAGAAAGAAAGCAGCACAAAATATTGGAAAAGCATATTCAATTATAATTCCAGCAGGATTTATTTTTATTGCATTGTATCATCACTTCAACCATTAATCGCATTATAGTATGGCTTTAGATTCAAAAGTACCACAAGGTCCATTGAAAGATAAATGGACAGATTATAAAAATCATATTAACTTGGTAAACCCTGCTAACAAACGTCATATTGATGTGATTGTTGTTGGTACAGGATTGGCAGGAGGTTCTGCTTCTGCAACCTTAGCAGAATTAGGCTACAATGTAAAATCATTTGCTTATCAAGATTCTCCACGTAGAGCACATTCTATTGCGGCACAGGGAGGTATTAATGCTGCGAAAAACTACCAAGGAGATGGAGATTCTACCTACAGATTGTTTTATGACACTGTAAAAGGGGGCGATTATCGTTCTCGTGAAGCAAACGTTTACAGATTGGCAGAAGTTTCTGCAAATATTATCGATCAATGTGTGGCACAAGGAGTTCCTTTCGCACGTGATTATGGGGGTCTATTAGATAACCGATCTTTTGGAGGAGTTTTAGTTTCTAGAACTTTTTATGCCAAAGGACAAACAGGACAACAATTATTATTAGGAGCTTATTCTGCAATGAACCGTCAAATTGCACGTGGTAAGATTGAAATGTTCAATCGCCATGAAATGTTAGATGTAGTTGTTGTTGACGGAAAAGCAAGAGGAATTATAGCACGTAACTTAGTAACTGGAGAAATTGAACGTCATTCTGCACATGCAGTGGTGATTGCTTCTGGAGGGTATGGAAATGTTTATTTCTTATCCACCAATGCTATGGGTTCTAACGTAACTGCAGGATGGAAAGTGCATAAAAAAGGAGCGTATTTTGCAAATCCTTGTTATACACAGATTCACCCAACATGTATTCCACGTTCAGGAGATTATCAATCAAAATTAACGTTGATGTCTGAATCGTTACGGAATGATGGACGTATTTGGGTTCCTAAGAACTTAGAAGACGTTACAGCCATTCGTGAAGGAAAATTAAAACCGACACAACTAACAGAAGACCAAAGAGATTATTATTTAGAAAGACGTTATCCTGCTTTTGGAAACTTGGTGCCGCGTGATGTAGCTTCAAGAGCCGCAAAAGAGCGTTGTGATGCAGGTTACGGTGTAAATGCAACAGGAGAAGCAGTGTATTTAGATTTTGCAGCATCTTTTGAACGTTATGGTTCAGAACAAGCGAAGATTCAAAATATCTCAAATCCATCTGCAGCAAAAATTAAAGAATTAGGACAAGAAATTGTACGTGCGAAATATGGAAACTTATTTCAGATGTATGAAAAAATTGTCGACGAGAATCCATATGAAACCCCAATGATGATTTATCCAGCGGTACACTATACCATGGGTGGAGTTTGGGTTGATTATAATTTGATGACGACCATTCCTGGATGTTATGCAATTGGAGAAGCAAATTTCTCTGATCACGGAGCAAACAGATTGGGTGCTTCTGCACTAATGCAAGGTTTGGCCGATGGTTATTTTGTATTGCCATATACAATTGGAGATTATTTATCAGACGACATTCGTACTGGAAAAATAGCAACAGACACTCCGGAATTTGATGCAGCAGAAAAAGAAGTTACTGAAAGAATTGAATTCTTTGTGAATAATAAAGGAACTCATTCTGTAGATTATTACCACAAGAAATTAGGAAAAATCATGTGGGATAAATGTGGAATGTCTAGAAACAAAGCAGGCTTAGAAGAAGCTGTTGAAGAAATTTCTGCTTTAAGAAAAGACTTCTGGAAAAATGTTATTGTTCCTGGAACAGCAACAGAATATAACGAACAATTAGCGAAAGCGGGTAGAGTAGCAGATTTCTTAGAATTAGGAGAATTGTTTGCAAAAGACGCTTTAGTGAGAGAAGAATCTGCAGGAGGACATTTTAGAGAAGAACACCAAACTGAAGACGGAGAAGCAAAGCGAATGAAAGAATTTCAATTTGTGTCTGCTTGGGAATATAAAGGAGAACCAAAAGATGCTGTTTTACATAAAGAAGCACTGGTGTACGAGAATATAGAAGTTAAAGAAAGAAGTTATAAATAATAGTTGCTTTTAGCATTTAGCTATTAGTTCCAAACGAACAGCTAAAATCTAACAGCCATAAGCATAAAAATTATGAATCTAACACTTAAGATTTGGCGTCAATCAGATGCAAACGACAAAGGTAAAATGGTCGATTATAAAGTGACTGAAATTTCAGAGCACATGTCTTTTTTAGAAATGATGGATGTGTTGAACGAACAGTTGGTAAATGCAGGGGAAGAACCTGTTGCTTTTGATCATGATTGTAGAGAAGGAATTTGTGGAATGTGTTCGATGTTTATCAACGGAGAAGCACATGGACCAGACAGAGGCGTAACAACATGTCAATTGCACATGCGTATGTTTAAAGATGGAGATACCATTACTATAGAGCCTTTTAGAGCTGCTTCTTTTCCAGTTATTAAAGATTTAGTAGTAGATCGTTCGGCATTTGATAGAATTCAGCATTCAGGAGGTTACATTTCTGTAAATACTTCAGGAAATACGCAAGATGCAAACTCAATTCCAATCGCTAAACACGCAGCAGATGAAGCAATGGATGCAGCAACTTGTATTGGTTGTGGTGCTTGTGTGGCTACGTGTAAAAACTCTTCTGCTATGTTATTTGTAGGGGCAAAAGTATCGCAATACGCGTTGTTACCACAAGGACAAGTCGAAGCGGCAGATCGTGTGAAAAACATGGTGGCGCAAATGGATTTAGAAGGTTTTGGAAACTGTACCAATACCGGTGCATGTGAGGTAGAGTGCCCCAAAGGAATTTCTTTAGACAACATTGCAAGAATGAACAGAGAGTTAATGAAAGCATCGATTTAATTTTACAATTAAATCTTTTAACTTTTGTTGGAACAATAAAAAAAGCCAAAAACGAGTATCGTTTTTGGTTTTTTTTATTTTTATAAACATTAGATGCTCTAAATCAATCGTTTATTTTTTTTAATAAATCACCACATGGGCTAATCATGGTCTATTTTTTGTTAAAAAAGAATTAGTTTTGCTTTGAATTATTAAAAAAAATTCATTGACAGACAAGATATATTTAGAAATTTATAACATAAAAGAAATGTATGGGAGATGCTAAAAATTTTCCTGGATTTCTTTCTGATTTAATGGTGAATTGGCTTGATTTTTTTGAGCGAGAAACTGTTGATCAAATCACCTATTTAGGTCTTTTTACATGGAAAGATACCGTTAGTAAAAAAAACACCAAAAAGACTAAAAAGAAAGTAGTATTAGATGCTAATAATAAAATTTTTATTCGAACACTCCCTTCTGAGTATAGCATTTATTTCAACGAAATAAGTGAATCTTGTCTTCAGGTATTGATTATTCAGGATCTTGAAATAGGTGTCAAACGCACGGCTTTTGAATATTACTACAGTGACGAAACCTTCAGTAAAGAGCGAAAAGAATTGTTGTAAAGCGTCCGCGATGAAACGTCTTTACTTCTCAAAAGAATACGATCGTATTGAATCATTATTCGAAATAACCAAGAGTCTTTTTTCATTTTTCATTTCGACCACTTTTATCGATTTCATTTGTTCACTAAAAGGCGTGATTCCGAAATCGGATACAAATTGATATTCAGAAATAGAGTTCAATAAAACTCCTTTTAAGGAAGTGTATCCCCCATGATAGGTATTTACACTTAGTGAATTTCCAGAAATAATAAGCGCATCTTCATTCTTAAAGTGCAGCTTATTGAAGTTTGTAATTGGAGCTACCTGCAATTCTTTAGGAAACTGTTTAAAGACGGTAAAAGCACCCTTATTATTTTCTAGATATCCAGATGCGAGGGTGTTCACTGTAAATTTTTTGGCTTTGTCTATAGCATCTTGCGTTAACACTTCCACGACTGTTTTTAACGCGTAGTTTTTGTGGGTTACAAATTGGGTGCTAATACGATTCATTTGTGCCGCCAATTCATTTTTTGAATTTATAGGATACTCTTTTCCTTTTTTAGAATAGGTGAGAACGGTTTCTTGTTTATTATTGGCATCAAAATCACCATAATACAATCTTAGTGGATTATCTACGGAGGCGTTAAACTTTGTATTCAACCCCCAATTCCCTAACAAAATATCTTTGTCACCGTCCTTGTCAATATCAAAAGCAGTGATCGATTGCCACAAACCTGCTAAGTTTTTAGGAATTTTTAACAAGGATAATTTTCCATTTTTATTGATAAAAACTTGAGGATTTCCCCATTCTGTTGCAACTAATAAATCTTTTTGACCATCCTCATTAACATCTATCCAGGTTGCATCGGTAACCTTAGCGTTCAATTGAAACTCAAAATCTGCTGTAAAATTTCCCTTGCCATCATTAACTAATATGGCAGAATTTACATTGGCACCAAAATTTTTAGGATTTGAAAGATTACCAATAAACAAATCTATATCTCCATCATTGTCATAATCATAAGCGGCAACACAAGAGGTATTTAAAGGGTTTAATAAGGTTTGATTGCTAGATTTAATAAAGCTTCCTTTTTGGTTGAGGTACAGACGGTCTACTTCCAGCCTTCTGTTTCTTGTTTTATGAATTCCTGTTGCAACATATAAGTCAAGATCACCATCATTATCAGCATCAAAAAATACAGCGTCATTGTCTTCATAATCGGCATCTTTTTCAAATTGTTTTTGCAAACTTTTTTGGAAAGAAGTTCCATTATTTAAATACAATTCGGCAGCATTTCCAGATCCATTTCCTAAATATATATCCTCAAAACCATTTCCATCCACATCGCCGATAGCAACTGCAGGGCCTAGTTTTGAAACTTGATAAGGGATGATTTTCTCGGTATTAAAATCGTAATAACCATCCTCCTTGTGTTTAAAAGAGATGTTGTTAGATGCTTTAAAATCAGTGTTTTTCTTTTTGTCTTCAGAATAAATATAAGAAGGATTATTAGCATCATAGGCCACCAATACTGTTTTGTTCAGGGTAAATTTTCTAACTTTTTGAAGGGTATTATCTGGCCAGATAATTGCAATCGAATCGATTTTTGAAACCGTATCTAGTCCAAAATGAATTTGTGGTTCAACAGATGAAATAAATCCTCTTGAAGAAAACAATTGTTTGAATTGACTTTTTCCTTGGTTGTATAAAATAGCCTTTGTACCTATCCCGTTTTTGTTGCCTTCTTTATAGTTAAAACGCAAACTAATAGCATTCTTTTTGCCATTGGTGGTGTTTTCATAAACCCCGGCAAAATCATTTAAGTTATTGGTTACAATATCCAAATCACCATCCAAATCTAAGTCTACATAAATAGCTCCGTTAGAAAGAGAGGGTTTTTCTTCCATCCAATCTCCCGTTTGCTTCGTGAATTGGTTTGAGTTTCCGCTATAAATCTCATTGGATACTTTCCCAGAAGGCATTTCATCAATAGATTCATAAAGCCATTTTAAACTTTCAGCTTCATTTTTTTGTTTGAATGTATTTGAAATATAATTCTTAAAATCTAAACCGTTTGGTCTTCTATTAATTCCGTTACTAATAAATAAATCTTGGTGTCCATCATTGTCGAAATCTGCAAATAACGGCGCCCAGCTCCAATCGGTATCTGCAATGTTATTTAACAAAGCTGTTTCATAAAAATAGCCTCCTTTTTCATTTATTTGAAGCATATTTCTGGAGTATTGATCTTTGTACCCCTGTTTTCTTAGCTTTTCTTGCATGTTGTACATAGCATCATCGCCCTCTGTTTCTTTTAGAACACGCTCGTCATTGGGTAGCATGTCTAAAGTAATCAAATCTTGAAATCCATCGCCATTAATATCAGCAACATCACTTCCCATTGAAAATCGAGATAGGGTAGAAAAAGACGCTTTTAATGCTTCTCTAAAAGTTCCATCTTGATTGTTGATGTAGTAATAATCATCTTCATGAAAATCATTACAAACATAAATATCATCCCATCCATCGTTGTTAAAATCTGCAACGGAGGCACTTAGTCCATATCCATTCACACCACCATAAATTCCTGCTTTTTCACTAATATCGGTAAACTTCCCTTTGTTGTTTTCTAGTAAAACATCGCCTACCAATGGTACTCGATTGTTCCTTAATGCTGCTTTTCCATGAGATGTAACAGTATGTGTTGCGTGGTTGACAATATAGACATCCAAGTCGTTGTCTTTGTCAAAATCAAAAAAGTATGCTTGAGTTGCATATCCAGCAAAATCAAGGCCATATTCGCGAGCACTTTCGGTAAAAGTAGCATCGCCATTGTTGATAAAAAGTTCGTTTTTGCCTTCAAAATCTAGGAGTTCAGAAACTGCACATACATAGATATCTAAGAAACCATCGTTATTAATGTCGACCATGGTCACTCCAGTATTCCAATCGGAAGCGCTATCGATATTTGCTTTCTCTGAAATGTCTTCAAATTGTAAGTTTCCTTTGTTGAGATAAAGCTTGTTTTCACCTTGATTTGATACAAAATAAAGATCGACTAAACCGTCATTGTTAATGTCACCAGCACTTACACCACCTCCGTTATAAAAGTAGATGTAATTAATAATACTGTGTGCAGCATCTTCTATAAGCGTATTTTTAAAGTCAATGCCCGTTGCTTTCTCAGAGAGTTTATTAAGAAGATAGTTTTGCTTTGACGTTTTTGTTGCTTCGTTACAACGAATGCAAAGCAGCAGTAAAATGAATGAATAGATTAGGAGTCTAGGGGTTGACATGTAGGTGTAGCATGGTTGATGAATTCAAAGGTATGAAAAAATTAACGTTTACTTTCTGCCAAAATCTGCTGGAATTTCTCCCCATGCTTTTGTTTCCCATTTTAGAATTGGATTTTTAAAGCTGTTCTCTTTCAACCAGTTCTCCGCCCTTTTAATAAGGTCTAATAAATCTTTATTGGAAGCGTTAAAATGAAGATTTGTTTTACATTTTTTTTGTTTCACCCAACTCATTGCCGTTCTAGAATCAGAATAAATAGGAATGGACTCTTTGTTTTTACTCTTTAACAACGCGATTCCGTGAACCAATGCTAAAAATTCGCCAATATTATTGGTTCCATTCGGATAGGGTCCTTTTAGGAAAAGTTGTTTTTTGTTATGGGTAAGCACCCCTCTATATTCCATTTTACCGGGATTTCCAGAGCAGGCGGCATCTACCGAAATACTTTCTAAGTTTGGCGATCCAATAGCTGCTTTTTCGGAAGCACTTAATGTCGGTTTTGAGGTATTTTTTCCTTTGTAGTTTTCATATTTTTTAGAAAAAGCGATTTCGGCTTCGTCTAGGCTTGCAAAAGATTTGTATTGCGCGGCATCAAAACCGTCAACTTGTTTCTTGCAGACATTCCAGGAAGTATAAATTCCTTTTTTTCGCCCATTCCAAACTACATAAAACTTTTTTTTACTCATTGATGTCTAAGATTACACTTTCAATGACTCTTGGGAAATAGCGCTGTTCTAACAAATGAATTTTTTCAGCAATCATTTCGGGAGAATCTTCTTTAGAAACGGCTGTTTTTTCTTGAAAAATAATAGCCCCTTCATCATAATTTTCATTCACATAATGAATTGTAATTCCTGTTTCTGTTTCGTTTTGCTGTTTTACAGCTTTGTGAATATGCATGCCATACATTCCTTTACCACCATATTTTGGGAGCAATGCAGGATGAATGTTGATGATTTTATTTGGAAATGCTGCCACAATTTTTGCTGGAATTTTCCATAAAAACCCTGCTAAAATGATAAAATCTGCCTCTTGTTGCAGAAAATGAAGCACCGTATCGTCTTTTATAAAAACGTCTTTATCGATCAATGAAGCCGGTACGTTTAGCCGTTCACATCGATCAAAAACCCTGGCATTTTTGTTGTTACACAATATTTGTGTAACCTTAGCCGTTTTAGATTGATTGAAAAATTGTATAATATTCTCTGCATTCGAACCCGAACCAGAAGCAAAAACAACAATACGTTTCATAAGCTCTATTTATAGACTACAAAAGAAGCAATAAATATTAACAATAGGATTATTTTAGTAGAATTAAACAATTTTATTTACTTTTAATCATGATTTTTCGAACAAAAATTAGATAAAACTAATAAGAATTGTATTTTTGTCCCCGATTTTAATTTAAAAAACAAACAATTATGTCAGACATTTCATCAAGAGTAAAAGCTATTATCGTAGACAAATTAGGCGTAGACGATAATGAAGTAACAACAGAAGCTAGCTTCACAAACGACTTAGGAGCAGATTCTTTAGATACTGTTGAGTTAATTATGGAGTTCGAAAAAGAATTTGATATTCAAATTCCAGATGATCAAGCAGAAAATATTGGAACTGTAGGACAAGCAGTTAGCTATATCGAAGCAGCTAAAAAGTAATTTATATATGCAATTAAAACGAGTAGTTGTAACTGGACTTGGAGCATTAACGCCCATAGGAAATAATATTGAAGAATATTGGAACGCTTTAGTTAGCGGAGCTAGCGGAGCCGCACCTATTACGCATTTTGATGCTTCCAAGTCCAAAACTCGTTTTGCTTGTGAAGTAAAAAACTTTAATCCTACTGATTTTATTAACAGGAAGGATGCTCGTAAAATGGATAAATTTACGCAATATGCAATGGTAGCTTCAGACGAAGCAATTGCAGATTCGAATTTAGATTTAGAAACCATTAATAAATTACGAGTTGGGGTTATTTGGGGAGCAGGAATTGGTGGCTTAGAAACACTTCAAAATGAAGTTTTAAACTATGCTGCTGGAGATGGAACTCCAAGATTTAACCCTTTTTTTATCCCAAAAATGATTGCAGATATTGCACCAGGTAATATCTCCATAAAAAATGGTTTTATGGGACCAAACTTCACCACTGTTTCTGCTTGTGCATCTTCTGCCAATGCAATGATAGACGCGTTAAACTATATTCGATTAGGATATTGTGACGTGATTGTTACCGGGGGAAGTGAAGCTGCAGTTACCATCGCAGGAGTTGGTGGCTTTAGTGCTATGCAAGCATTATCTACAAGAAATGAAAATCCAGAATCTGCCTCAAGACCCTTTGACGCTACTAGAGAAGGTTTTGTTTTAGGAGAAGGAGCTGGAGCTCTTGTTTTAGAAGAATATGAATACGCCAAAGCAAGAGGCGCAAAAATTTATGCAGAGGTAATAGGAGGGGGCATGTCCTCCGATGCTTATCATATTACAGCACCACATCCAGAAGGAATCGGTGTAATGGCTGTAATGAAAAATTGTCTAGAAAATTCTGGAATTCAACCAGAAGACGTAGATCATATTAATACCCATGGTACTTCTACGCCACTTGGAGACGTTGCCGAATTAAAAGCTATTTCAGCTGTTTTTGGAGAGCACGCCAAGGAAATCAATATTAACTCTACCAAATCAATGACAGGTCATTTATTAGGTGCGGCTGGAGCGATAGAGTCTATTGCTACAATATTAGCCATGAAACATGGTATTGTACCTCCCACAATAAATCACACTACAGTTGACGAGAATATCAATCCAGTATTAAACTTAACGCTAAACAAGCCTCAAAAAAGAGAGATTAAAGTAGCCATGAGTAATACTTTTGGTTTTGGAGGTCATAACGCATGTGTAGCATTTAGAAAACTAGACGAATAAGCGTATGAACTTTATTCGTAAAATAGTTCAATCACATTCAGAAGAAGAAATTGAGCTTTACAACGAATTGAAAAAAGTACTTAATTTTTCACCACGAGATATTAAGATCTACAGAAAAGCATTTACACACCGATCTATTCAGTTATTAGATAACAAAGGGATTCCGATAAATTACGAACGATTAGAGTTTTTAGGAGATTCTATTTTAGGATCTGTAATTTCATCGTACCTATTTAAAAAAGTTCCAAAAGGTTCTGAAGGCTATCTTACAAAAATGCGCTCTAAAATTGTAAGTAGAAAGCATTTAAACGAATTAGGAAAAGATCTAAATTTAATCCGATTTGTAAAGAGCAATATCAATAAATTGAATGTTGGTGATAATATTCATGGGAATATTTTTGAATCTTTAATTGGTGCGATTTACTTAGACAAAGGATATGATTTTTGTCAAAAATTTGTGCATGAAAATGTAATCATACCTTATGTCGATATTGAAAAGTTAGAAGGAAAAATTACAAGTTATAAAGGGTTAATTATCGAATGGTGTCAGAAGCAGAAAAAGAGATATTCTTTTGATATTTACGAAGACTCTGGCAATGAATCTGTAAAACACTTTAGTGTAAAAATCAGCATCGACTCCGAGGTGATTGCAAAAGGACGCTCAACTTCAAAGAAAAAAGCAGAAGAGCAAGCTGCAAAAAGAGCTTATTTTGCTTTTCAGGATCAAATAACAAATCTGTAACATTAACGACATCGTTTTCGTTGATTTTATCCATAGATTGCGAAACAATTCTTAATTTAGCAAGCTAATTGTGGGCTTAAATATGATACAATACGATGCAAGTACACGCTTTAGATTTAAACGATTTTCATGAAGAAAAATATTCTTTATTAGGAATTCACACAACCCTAGAGGACTACAAATTAGCGTATTTATTAAACCACCATCTAAAGGTTCGTTTTAACAAAGCAAATTTTAATTTAGATTTTGAAAACGAAAAAAGCGATGCTTCCTTTTCAATTTATACCTATGAAAATTCAACACATGACTCAGAATGGTATCTAATTGCAAATAGTGAAAAAAAAGAAAATAAAGTTCAAGAAGAAGGATTGTTGTTAAATACCGAGATAAAAAACTACTTAATCCCAGAAAAAAAGAAGATTGATTTTTTTATAAAAATTGTGGAAGATATTCCTTCAGAAGAGATACAAAAATTAGTCAATAAAATAAAAAATATAAACCAGGTTATTACTGCCTACACAATAGATACCAATACATTAAAGTCGAAAGACATTTTAATATTTTAGAAAATGCCAAATAATAAAAAAACAAAGATAGTAGCTACTTTAGGACCTGCAACAAGTTCCAAAGAAGTGCTGTATCAATTAGCAAAAGAAGGAGTAAACGTTTTTAGAATTAATTTTTCACATGCAGATTACGAAGATGTAAAAACACGCATCAAGCTAATTAGAGAAATCAATGCAGAAAACGACTACAATGTAGCAATTTTGGGAGATTTACAAGGGCCAAAATTACGTGTTGGAGTAATGGAAGAAGGCGTTGTTTTAGAAGATGGTGCAACTTTTAAGTTTACCACAGAAAAATGTATTGGAACAAAGGAAAAGGCTTTTATGACCTACCAACGTTTTCCAAAAGATGTAAAAGTCGGAGAACACATTTTAGTTGATGATGGAAAGCTAATGTTCGAAGTAGTTTCTAGTAATAAAGAAACAGAAGTCGTTGTAAAAGTTTTAGTAGGAGGGCCTTTAAAGTCTAAAAAAGGAGTCAACTTACCAAACACTGCAATTTCTTTACCAGCATTAACAGAAAAAGATAAGGAAGATGCTGTATTTGCACTAGAGCAAAAAGTAGATTGGATTGCGTTGTCTTTTGTAAGAACTCCAGAAGATTTAAGAATGTTGCGCGATCTAATTGATCAACATTCAGATTACAGAGTTCCAGTAATTGCAAAAATAGAAAAGCCAGAAGCAGTAGAAAATATTGATTCATTAATTCCTTATTGTGATGGATTAATGGTTGCTCGTGGAGATCTAGGTGTTGAAATTCCAATGCAAGAAGTTCCGTTAATTCAAAAAATGTTGGTAAGCAGAGCGAAAAAAGCAAGAATTCCGGTAATTATTGCTACGCAAATGATGGAAACAATGATCGATAACCCAGTACCAACTAGAGCTGAGGTAAATGATGTTGCCAATTCTATCATGGACGGTGCAGATGCCGTAATGCTTTCAGGAGAAACTTCTGTTGGGAAATTTCCAGTGAAAGTAATTCAAAAAATGACGGAGATTATTAAAAGTGTAGAAAACTCACCTTTAATTAAAGTACCTCAAAATCCACCACATATTAAAACCAATCGTTTTATTACCAAAGCAATTTGTCATCATGCAGCACAAATGGTTAATGATACAGATGCAGCGGCAATCTCTACCTTAACCAATAGTGGATATACAGCTTTTCAGATATCTGCTTGGAGACCAAAATCTCATGTATTAGCATATACTTCAGAAAGAAGAATCTTAGGAAAGTTAAACTTACTTTGGGGTGTAAAAGCATTTTATTATGACAAAAACCTAAGTACAGATGATACCGTTGTAGACATCAATAGAATTTCTAAAGAGAAAGGATTTGTGCAATCGGGAGACTTAATGATCAACTTAACTTCGATGCCAGTAGAGGCAAAAGGAATGGTAAATACATTGCGTGTTTCCGAGATCGATTAATACGTTTTCAACATATTTAAAAAAGCATCCTAATTTTTAGGATGCTTTTTTTTTGTTTTTTGCGAAATATTTTTGAGATGATCCAGTGACTTTAGTCACAATTTTTTTTTCATAAATGTAAGAAATAAAAGAAATATGCCTTTCCCTATTTTTTAAAACGCTAAAAAATAAGTAATTTTAAGTCAATTTAAAACAATCTAAAGATGGGGATTAAAAGCTTTCAAGGAAAAAGAGATGCATCTCAAGGCAAAGAGAAGGTACATATTTTAGTATCCGATTACATGACTAAAAAATTAATCACTTTTAAACCTGAAGATTCCTTAGACCATGTCATTCACTTATTAATTGCGAATAAAATTTCTGGGGGGCCAGTAATCAACGATCAAAACGAATTGATTGGGATCATTTCTGAAACCGACTGTATCAAGCACGTTTCGGAAAGTAAATATTACAACATGCCTTCAGATAGCGACAACACGGTTGCTAAAAAAATGAACTCCAATGTAGATACTATAGACAAAGACATGAATATTTTTGATGCTGCTTCCAAATTCATCAACTCGAAAAGAAGGCGATTTCCTGTTGTTGAAAATGGAAAATTAATAGGACAAATCAGTCAAAAAGATGTTTTAAAAGCAGCGTTAAACATTCGAGAAAATACCTGGTAAAAAAACCAGCAGCAATAGCTCCTGGTTTTACAAATTAGTTTATTTTTTAATACTTAATCTCTCGACATAAAGATGCTTAACACATACCAGAAAAGGAGCATTAATGAGGCAAATAAGCCTAAAGACGCAGGGATGTAATCTTCCACACCAAATTTGTTGATCAAGTTGGACGTTTGGTATAAAATACTTCCGGCAGCCAATGCGCACATTGCAACAGAAAACCACAAGCCTAAATTAAACCCAAACAAAGAGCCCGCAATAATCAATCCGATGGCTATAAAAAATCCAACAGACAGTCCTGCTTTTAAGAAAGAGAAATCTTTTTTTGTGACAAATACAATTGATGAAATTCCGACAAACAATCCCAAGGTAACAATGGCCGCTTGTTCTATTAAAGCATTCCCACTTTCTGTATAAAAAATAGCGATGTACAATAAGGGAACAAAAATAAGTGCTTGCATAAACACATAGGCAGCATAGGCTAGGTACTGTTTGTTTTTATCGGCTGTTTTTAGTGCGGTGTTTTCGGCATAGCTGGTAATAAACATAAATCCGCCCAACATAATGAGCCATTTATAGCCTTCTGTCATTGAGAGCATAAACGTTACAACAGCTTCACTTTGTAATAAGAAATATTCAAAAATAACAAAGAGTAAAACCCCTCCAGCAACATGTTTGTAGGTCTTTTTTAAAAATTCGACACGAACGTCATTGGTGGCATCGATTAATAATGCTTTTTGATTGATTGTGTTTTCCATAATTTTTTAATTTTAGTTTAAAGGTATTCTTTTTTCTAAAAAAAAGAAGTTTTAAGTATAATTTTATACTTTTTTTATGACACTGGTTACAATTCCCCAAATGACAAGATCGGTTTCTTCGGTAATTTTTATCACCGGATAATCTGGGTTTTCTGGCTGCAGCCAAACAGTATCTCCCTCCACGCGCAAACGCTTTACGGTAAATTCGCCTTCTAAAAAGCAAACGGCTATTTTGTTGTTTTCAGGTTCTAAACTTCGATCGATTACTAACAAATCGTTATCGTCCAAGCCTGCACCAATCATCGACTGTCCACTCACCTTTGCAAAAAAAGTAGCGTCTTTATTTGTAATCAATTCATCATCCAAAGAAATTCGAGTTTCTTTAAAATCATCAGCGGGTGATGGGAATCCTGCGGAAATTCCGGCATCAATTAAAATAGCGCCGTTTCCAGAAGTGGTTTTTGGTGTGAAAAAAGTAATGGTTTTGTTTTTTGTGGCCATGTTATTTTACGGTAATAATTTCTTTAATATTGGTGGTAAATTTTGCCGATAATCTGTTTTGACGCATTTTCCAAGTGCGTTTTAAATCTTGATTTCCTAACTTAATTTTATCGGTTTTAAATTTTTTGTTTAGGCCGTCGATCGCCGCCATTAACGGCTTGTGTTTTGGGTTTTCGTGGGTAAACAGGTTGAGTTGAAAATTATCATTGGGTACGAGTCCCGTAACGATAACCCCAGCTCTTTTGTATTTGATTCCTTTTTTGTAAATCATTTTTATAGCTGCTACTGCTGCATTGGCAATGACCAAAGTAGAATCTGTTGGGTATGAAAAAACGATGGTTTTACTTGCGCTGTGTTGTGGTAAGGTTGTTTGAAATCGATCGCTTGAAAGCTGCACAATGAGCATGTGACAACTAGATTGTTGTTTTCGTAATTTTTCTGCACCTCTAGCGGCAAAGGTAGAGACACGCTCTTTAATGTCTTCAAGATCCTCATAGGCATGTTCAAAACTACGGGTGGTTGCAATCATTTTTTTTGAGGAAATGCCTTCCATTGGTATTTTTGAAACGCCTTGTAAATCTTTTTGCAAGCGCCAAAGGACAATGGATAGATTTTTTAACACCCAATCACTGGGCAATTGTGTAAAATCCCAGGCAGTTGTACATCCTTTTGCGAGCAATCGTTTTTTTAAACGACGTCCAATTCCCCAAACATTTCCAATTTTCGTCCACTTCAATGCTTTAATTCGATTCTCTTCAGAATCGATGATACAAATTCCTTTGGATTGTTTTAGGTTGGATCGTGCAATTTTGTTGGCCACTTTGCACAATGCTTTTGTAGGTGCAATGCCTACACAAGTAGGTATTCCAGTCCATTTTAAGACCCTACTTCTCATTTTTGTGGCATATTCAGCGAGGTCATACTTCTCAAAACCATCTAATTTTAAAAAAGATTCATCAATGGAATAGACCTCTACTTCTGGAGAAAATTCTGCCAAAATATTCATGACTCTTGCACTCATGTCTCCGTACAAAGGATAATTGGAAGATAAAATGGTGATGTTTTTTTCTTTGCAAAAGCGTTCCCATTTAAAAATAGGGGCACCAAAAGGCAATTGTAATTTTTTAGCCTCATCCGTTAGAGCAATTACACAACCGTCATTATTGCTTAAAATAGCCACAGGTTTTCCTTGCAAGTTCGGATTAAAAACCCGCTCGCACGAAGCATAAAAATTATTGCAATCCACTAAGGCAAACATGTTATAGGGGTATTTAAAACAAGTAGTGAGTAGAAGATTTATTTAAGTAAATTCACTTAAAATAAAACACGAAGTTACATTAGTTTTTGAAATTTTTTAAGATATTTATTACATAAAAAGAAATTTAAAAACTTTTTATAGACACTTTATTATAAGCACTTTTTAATTTTTTAACTACAGAAGCTATTTCATCTTCATTTAGATGCCCAAAACCAAACCGAATAGCACAGGTGTCTTTATCCTGATATAATATAATTTTTGGTAGAAATAAATCTATTTTTCTGGCTTCTTCAGCAAGTTTTACTAATGCTATTTCTGGTTGAAATTGTACCCAAATTGCCAATCCTCCAGAAGGAATATTCCAAGATGCCGTTTTTGCAAAGTATTTTGTTAATTGCTCACATAAAAAGTCTCTCCGTTGTTTATATACGAGAATATTTTTTTTCATGAGACGATAAATTTCACCCTCACTAATTAATTCTGACAGTATTTGTTCTTGTATTAAATCTCCTTGTTTATCTAATAATTGAAGATAATTTTTTGCTTCCAATATTAGATTTTCAGGCGCTACAACAAAGCCTGTTTGAAAACTTGGAAATAAGGAGTGCCCTAGTTTGCCTAAATAAACAACTACACCTTTAGAATCTGCACTTGCCATAGGTACCATTGGACCGTCTTCATATTGAAAATCATAATCATAATCATCTTCAATAATTGCAAATTCATATGTTTTTGCAAGTTCTAGTAGCGCTAAGCGGCGTTTTGCACTCAACCTTACCGTCGTAGGATAATCTCTATGTGCACACACATATACACACCGAATACTTCCTTTTATAAAATGAGTTTTTATGTATTCAACATTTAATCCCTCATCATCTACAGGAATTGTTCTGATACTTGCACCTGATTGCTGAAAAATCATATTAGAAGCATAATTACTTAAACGCCCTACTAATACGATATCGTTTTGTTTTATTAATAGTTGAGATACGACATATAAGCTCATTTCTGTGCTCCGTGTATTGATTAGGTTGTCAGGTGCTATATGAAAACCTCTCGTTGCGTTTAAATAATTACATAGTTGCGCTTGAAATAAGGTCCCCGAAATTTCGTCGGATCTACGCCATTTTTTTATTAATGTTTTTCGTTTCATTGCAGCACTGTACCATCTTATAAATTGATGTACAGGGTGCAAACGTAGGTCTGGTTCTCCATCATTAATCGTATATTTTGCATCTGTTAACTGAATTGTTGATGCTAAATGAAATGCTTTTTGAAAAGGAAATCCTGTTGTTTTAGCAGCTTTATATACTTGATTTATTTTCTGTGATGCGGCCTTTATTTTTGCTGTTTTTTGAACGGGCTTCAAAATAAATGTTCCTTTATTTGGGATTATTTCGACCCAGCCAAGGGAGGACAACTCGTCGTAGATGGCAACAGCTGTATTTCTATGAACGTTTAACAATTTTGCGAATACACGTGTGCCTGGCAGCATGGTTCCTTCAGATAAATACTGACGTTGTATAGCATTTATAATTTGCTGCGAAACCTGAATGTATAAAGGCTGAGATATCGATTTGTCAAAATCAATGAGTTGTTTTAGAAGAATGTTAACCGGACTATCTATCATTTTGAAACTGGACTAGTTTAATCGTCCGGAAAGTTACCACTTTTGTTGCGTTATAAATCACGATCTCATGAAAATTAAATTTACGTTATTAGTTGTTGTATTATTTTATGCTTTACAGGTAAAAGCACAATTTGAACCGGTAAAAGTAGATACTTTAAAAGAAGTTATTATTACTTCTACTAGAATCGATTTACCATTCAAAGAAAATTCGCGAACCTTACAAATTATTACTTCAGCAGACATTGCAAACAGTGCCGCAACGAATGTTGCCGATGTATTGCAACAAGTGGTTGGGGTAGATATTAGAAGACGAGGAACAGCTGGAAGTCAGGCAGATTTATACATTCGAGGGGGAGGTTTTGACCAAACCTTATTGTTAATAGACGGTATAAAAATGGACGATGCACAAACAGGGCATCATACGATGAACGCCGCTTTGCCTCTTGAGGTGATTGAACGCATTGAGATTATTAAAGGTCCTGCTGCAAGAATTTTTGGGCAAAATGCATTTACGGGTGCTATTAATATTGTAACCAAAAAGAAGTTGGCAAATACGCTCTCTGTAAATGCTGAAGGAGGTTCTTTTGACCAATTGAATGGTACTGTAACCGTTGGTTCTGAATTCGAAAATAGTTCAATTATTGCCCACGTTGGCGCACTTACTTCTGGAGGGTATAGAGAGAATTCTGACTATATGAATTACAACTATTTTCTAAAAGGTGTTTTTAATAAGAAAAAACAACCCCTTGAAATGATTGCTACTTTTTTCGACAAGAAATTTGGTGCACAAAACTTTTATACACCAGAGGCATACGGTTTTAACGAGTATGAAGAAACACAGAGCAGTTTGATTGGAGTTTCTACTACTTTTAAAACAGAAAAATTAAAAATCACACCGAGAGTTTACTGGAAAAGAGGACAAGATATCTTTTTATTGAAAAGACAGGATCCTAGTTTTTTTAGAAACCAACACATTACTCATAAAGTAGGTGTAGAAACCAATGCAGCTTATACTTCCGGTTTGGGGATTACAGGTTTTGGTGTAGATATTTCACGTGTTTCTATTAGTAGTAACAATTTAGGAGATCGAAACCGAATGATGGCCAATTTGTTTTTAGAGCACCGTTTTAAATTGTTTAACGACAAATTAGACATTACACCAGGGGTTGCAGTAACCTATTTTTCTGATTTTAAATTTCATGCATTTCCAGGGATAGACCTCGGGCTTCAAGTATCGGACCATTTAAAGTTTTATGGAAATGTAGGAACTACTTATAGAATTCCAACCTATACCGATTTGTTTTACAATTCTCCAACCACAAGTGGAAACCCTGATTTGGCACCTGAAGAAGCATTTTCAATGGAAATAGGGATGAAATACAATACATCAAATTTTTCCTATTCTGCGGCTCTTTTCAATAGAAAATCAGATAATTTAATTGATTATATACGAGCAAATACAGCAACGAGTGTTTTTACTGCCACCAATATTACGGTAGTAAAAACAACAGGATTTGAACTGGACGGTGCATATCGTTTTAAAGCCAATAAATTCAATCAAACCATCGCTTTTGGATACGCGTATTTAGACGATGATATTTTAGATCAAAATAAAGACCTATCAAGGTATTCTTTGAACACTTTAAAACACCAATTTACAACACGTTTTAGTTCACAGTTCTTTAAAAACGTACGACAAAACATTATTTACAAATATGCTGAACGTACTGTAGGAACAAGTTATAATGTGCTAGATGCGTCTGTGATTGTAGATTTTAAGAAAAGCAGTTTTACACTTACTGCCAACAATATTTTTGATGCTGCCTATATTGAATCTGGTTTTGTACCGATGCCTCCAAGAGTTCTTTTATTTGGAATGAGATTTCGTTTATAGTCAATAAATTACACCCTATGCTTAAATGCCTCGAAAGTTCTTTTCGAGGCATTTTTTTATAGTGTTTCAAGTAGTTTGAATCTTATTTAAAGAGCTTAAAAATATCATTACCATTTGCAAATAGTAAAAGTGTTACTAATAGTAAAAACCCTACAACTTGCGCATGTTCTAAGAATTTATCACTTGGTTTTTTTCCTGTAATCATTTCCCAGAGTGTAAACACAACGTGCCCTCCATCTAAAGCAGGTATTGGTAATAGGTTCATAAAACCTAACATGATTGATAGGAATGCCGTAATGTTCCAAAAAGACTCTGCACTCCATTCTGAAGGAAAAATACTACCGATTGAAATAAAACCACCCAAACCTTTGTAGGCTCCGGTATTTGGATTAAATATTTTCTTTAATTGCTTTACATAATTCGTAAGTGTTGTCCAAGACTTATTGAAACCAGCTGGGATTGCTTCAGAAAAAGAATACTCAATTTCCGCCAATTTGTAATAGCCTAATTTTTCTAAATCTGAATATGGAATTGCGCTAAATGTAACTCCGATATAACCGTAGTTTGAAACTGCTACGGGTACCTCTTTTTGCACTCCATCTCTTTTTACAGTGATCGTAATGTCTTGACCTTTATAGGTGTCTAAAATAGCTTTTGCCTCATCGTAATATTTAATAGGGTTGCCATTGATAGCCGTAATAAAGTCTTTCACTTTTAAGTCACTCTTCGCATTTAAAGAATCTTTTTGAATCTTTCCGATGAAAAAAGGATATCTCGGGGCTACAATTGGACCTTCTGCATTCTTTTTTCGGTCAATTAATTTTGAGATGAAATTTACCGGTAAGTCTTTGGCAATCTTTTCTCCTTTTCTTTCTATAGTAAAATTATTTCCATTGATAAAACCTATGGTGATTTCGCTAAATTTTCGAACTTTTTCTCCATCAATGGTTAAAATCTTATCGCCATTTTGCAAACCAATTTCTGTCGCTAATTCACCTTGAATCCAAACACCGTCTTGTACGCTATCGTTTGGTAAGAATTTTTCACCATAAGACCACATTAAGCAGATATATATAAAAATACCCAAAACGAAGTTTACAAAAACTCCTCCTAGCATAATAATTAAACGCTGCCAAGCTGGTTTAGAGCGAAACTCCCAAGGTTTAGGATCTTCTTTCATTTGGTCTGTATCCATGCTTTCATCAATCATTCCAGATATTTTTACATATCCTCCTAACGGAATCCATCCAATACCATAAACGGTATCGCCAATTTTTTTCTTAAAAAGAGAGTACTTATAATCGAAGAATAAGTAAAATTTCTCTACGCGTGTCTTAAACAACTTTGCAGGAATAAAATGACCTAATTCGTGTAAAACAATTAGTAAAGAAAGGCTTAAAATAAATTGAGATGCTTTTATTAATATTTCCATGTGGTATGATATCAAAATTTTGAACGAGCAAATGTACGGATTTAAAGAGCGTTTTGAAAACATGTGTTTGAGTAGATTTTTAATTTAACACAGATTTTAGAAAGTATTTATAATTCCTTCCTTTTCTACCGTTTTTTTATGTTGTAAATTTGCACAAACAGCTTTTATAATGGATATCAATTTCTTTAAAAAATCATTTCCAACACTCATTTTTTTAGGCCTGTTTTCTTTTATTGCACTTCCTGTTTTTTATCAACTATTGAAAGTGGAAAAAAAATTAAAGATTTACAATCCAGCAGATGTAAATCCTCGTTTGGTTGATAAAAATCTAAAGCACATTCAAAAAAACCATACAATCGCCAATTTTGAACTCACCAATCAAAACGGTAAAACCATTACCAATCAGGATTATAAAGATAAAATTTACATTGCAGATTTCTTTTTTACACGCTGTCCCTCTATTTGTATTCCCATGGCATTTCATATGGGCGAATTGCAGAAAAAATACATCAATGATCCAGATATCATGTTTTTGTCCCACTCTGTAACACCTGTTATAGATAGTGTTTCTGTTCTAAAAGCATATGCCATTGATAAAGGGGTTGTTGATGGAAAATGGAACGTGACTACAGGCAATAAAAAACACATTTATGAATTGGCGCGCAAAAGCTATTTTGCGGTTGTTGATGAGGGTACTGGCGATGAAAATGATTTCATTCATACAGAACAATTTGTATTGATCGACAAAGAAAGACGCATTCGGGGATATTATGATGGGACCGAATCTGAAGACATGGAAAAACTGAAAGAAGATCTTGTTTTGTTAAAAGCAGAATATGGGAAGGAATAACTTGTTTAGAATCATTCTAAATTCTTATATTTGCCCATCAAATAAAAAAAATTGAATACAATTGCATCATTAGGTATCGGAGAAATTGGATATATTTCTGAAGGCGCTTTAGAGTTTATTCCCTTGAAGTTGTTGGAAATGGGTTGTTTGCCAGGTGCAGAGGTAGAACTCATTCAAATTGCTCCATTAAAAGACCCGTTATATATATGTGTAAACGGAAGTCATTTGGCCATTAGAAAAGAGACGGCTTCACAAATTCAAATTTTAAAAAGCGAATTTTAAATGGCTAAAAACGATATTAAAGTTGCTTTAATTGGAAACCCAAATACGGGAAAAACCTCTTTGTTCAATCAACTTACAGGGCTAACCCAAAAAGTAGGAAATTACCCAGGGGTTACCGTCGATAAAAAGAAAGGTACTTGCAAATTGTCTACCACTCAAAATGCAGTGATCACAGATTTGCCAGGGACCTACAGCATCAATCCAACTTCAATAGACGAGAGCATTGTTTTAAAAACCCTGCTTAAAAAAGATATTAAAGAATCTCCAGACGTAATTTTAGTAGTTGCAGATGTAGAAAATCTGAAAAGAAATTTATTGCTTTTCTCTCAAATAAAAGACTTAGAAATTCCAACGGTATTGGCGATCAATATGGTTGATCAAATGAGTAGAAAAGGAATTTCGATCGATTTAACCGCCTTAAAAGAAGAATTAAATACTGAGGTTGTTTTAATAAGTGCTCGAAAAAATCAAGGAATAAAGAATGTAAAAGACGCAATTATTAAGTGTCATGTTGCAGCAAAAGCGTCGCCAATGTGTGATGCAAATTATAAAATTGATCCTGAATATTTTGACAAGTTAAAAGCCATCAATCCAAATTTCAGCTTGTATGAACTCTGGTTAATGGTAACACAAAAAAACTTTCCAGCAGAAATATCAAAAAAAGAAAAAGAGCAATTACTTTCTTTTAATAAAGATGTTTCAAGACTTAAAAAATACCAGCACAAAGAAACCATTTACCGCTATCAAGAAATTAATAAAGTTTTAAAGAAAACCTATATTGTAGATAAGAGCAAAGCAACAGATTTAAGAAGTAAACTCGATAAAGTTTTTACCCATAGAATTTTCGGATACTTTATCTTTCTAGCCGTTTTGTTACTCATTTTTCAATCTATTTTTGATTGGTCTTCGTTGCCAATGGATTTGATTGATACGACTTTTGCTGAACTCTCTGACTTTGCAAGAAATAATTTACCGATGGGTATTTTATCCGATTTAATTGTTGAAGGAATTATCCCTGGGATTGGAGGCGTTATTATTTTCATTCCACAAATTGCCATTTTATTTTTATTCATAGCTGTTTTAGAAGAAACCGGTTATATGAGTCGCGTGGTGTTTTTAATGGATAAAATTATGCGCCGTTTTGGAATGAATGGAAAAAGTATCATCCCCTTAATTTCTGGAACTGCATGTGCCATTCCTGCAATTATGGCAACAAGAACCATCTCTAGTTGGAAAGAACGATTGATTACTATTTTAGTAGTTCCCTTTACTACCTGTTCCGCAAGACTGCCCGTATATGCAATTTTAATTTCGTTGATCATTCCCAATACTAAAATCTTCGGATTTTACAATTTGCAGGCATTTACCCTGTTAATGTTGTACGCTTTAGGATTTGTAACTGCAATTTTAGCCGCTTATATTTTACAGAAAACATTGAAAATAAAGAGCAATTCTTTCTTTGTTGTAGAGATGCCAAACTATAAATTACCTTCTATTAAAAACGTTGTTTTTGATGTTTTAGAAAAAACCAAAGCCTTTGTTTTTGGTGCTGGAAAAATTATTTTAGCGCTGTCTGTTGTTTTATGGTTTTTGGCTTCTAATGGACCCAAATCCTATAAGAACGCGGCAGAAAATGTAACCAATAATATTGAAAACAGTCAATTATCAGCAACTGAGTTACAGCAAAAAATAGGCTCAGTAAAATTAGAAAATTCGTATATCGGGATTATGGGAAAATCCATTGAGCCTGCCATAAAACCCTTGGGATATGATTGGAAGGTAGGAATTGCACTCATCACCTCTTTTGCTGCAAGAGAAGTATTTGTAGGAACTTTAGCAACGATCTATAGTGTAGAGGCAGATGATGAAAACACGACGACGATAAAAGAAAAAATGCGTTCAGAAATCAATCCAGAGACTGGTAAAAGGAGATTCAATTTTCCAGCAGGAATGTCTTTGTTGGTATTTTATGCATTTGCAATGCAATGTATGGCAACATTGGCTATCGTAAAAAGAGAAACAAAAACTTGGAAATGGCCTTTAATTCAGTTGTTTGGAATGACAGGACTGGCCTATATTTGCTCATTAATTGTATACCAAATTTTAAGCTAATGCAACAAATCATCGCATATGGAATTCTAATCTTTGCCGTTGGGTTTTTGGTAAAAAAATATTTTTTATCATCAAAAACGAAAACCAATTGTGGGACCGATTGTGGTTGTTCTTAACTATTAACATAAAATTAGTAGTTTATCATTTTAAGGGTTCTTATTTTTGATAGATAATTTTAATAATCAATACTTAAAATAATTATAAAAATGAAAAAATCGATTCTATCAATTGCAATTTTTGCAATTACGTTATTAGCAACAACAGAAACCACAGCGCAAAAATTTAAAGCATTGGATAAAAGCCCTATGGATGTTGCAAGTTTCCCAAGTAGTTACAAGGTTTCAGACAAAGTTGTAAAAGTGGTATATAGTCGTCCACAACTAAAAGGAAGAGCTGTCTTTAAATTAGCACCCGCAGGCAAAGTATGGAGAACAGGAGCCAACGAAGCTGCAGAAATCACTTTTTATAGAGATGTCACTTTTGGTGGAAAAGCAGTAAAAGCAGGAACGTATTCTCTGTTTACAATTCCTTCTGAAACTGGAGATTGGACAGTAATTATCAATAGCGCAAGAAATGTTTGGGGTTCTTATTTCTACAAACAAGACCAAGATGTGGTGCGTGTATCAGGAACAGTTTCTAAATCTGAAAAAAGTATCGAAGCCTTTTCGATCTTAATCGATTCAGACATGACCTTGAAAATGGGCTGGGGAAACACCGTTGTTTCTGTACCAATCAAATAGGCTTACAAATTTTAATAATTTACAAACAACTGTCTAATGTAAAATTTAGACAGTTTTTTTGTGTCCATAATTTAAGACAACATTAGCCTTTACTCTTTTGTAGAATAAACGTAAATTTGCCGCTTAAATAAAGAAGTTACAATGCAATACAATCATAAAGAGATCGAAGAGAATTGGCAAAAATTTTGGGCAGACAACCAAACATTTAAAGCTACAAATCCTGCCCAGAGCTCTGAAAAAGGGGATGCTGATAAACCTAAATACTATGTATTAGACATGTTTCCTTATCCTTCTGGAGCAGGCTTGCATGTTGGACATCCTTTAGGATATATTGCAAGTGATATTTATGCACGTTACAAGCGACATAAAGGGTTCAATGTATTGCATCCGCAAGGATATGATTCTTTCGGTTTACCAGCAGAGCAATATGCGATTCAAACAGGGCAGCACCCTGCAAAAACTACTGAAGCAAACATTACAACCTATCGAAAACAGCTAGATAAAATTGGTTTTTCATTTGATTGGTCTCGTGAAGTAAGAACTTCAGATCCGGCATATTACAAATGGACGCAATGGATTTTTATTCAACTTTTTAATTCTTGGTACAACAAAGACACCGACAAAGCAGAAGACATTGCTACGTTGATTTCCATTTTTAAAAAGGAAGGAAACGCAACCGTAAATGCTGTTGCTGATGCAGAAATAAAAACTTTTTCTTCGGAAGCATGGAAGGCATTTTCAAAGACGGAGCAAGAAGCGATCTTATTGCAATACCGATTGACCTATTTATCAGATACCGAAGTAAACTGGTGCCCAGTATTGGGAACGGTCTTGGCAAATGATGAAATTGTAAACGGTGTTTCAGAAAGAGGTGGACACCCAGTTGTTCGTAAAAAAATGACCCAATGGTCTATGCGAATTTCTGCCTATGCCCAACGTTTGTTAGACGGTTTAGAAAAAATAGATTGGCCACAACCCTTAAAGGATTCTCAAACTAATTGGATTGGGCGCTCTCAAGGAGCCATGGTTTCTTTTGAGGTTGATGGAGGTGTTTCTAAAGGGAGTACAGATATCAAATTATCCTACAAAGAACTAGAAGCTTTAAAAGAATTGCGTTTGAATTTGTCAAAAGCAGAAGGCATTCTTTGGGACGAATTAAAAAATAAAAAAGGAGCTGCAAAATTCAGAAAAAAATATACTATTGGTACATTTTTAGTGGATTATGTGTGCTTGTCAAAAAATACTATTGTAGAATTTTCTGGCAAAGAAGATGAAGCAGCAAGAACCGCCTTTTTTGCAAAGGAAGGATTCAATGTACTGCGTATAACCAACGAAGAAGTAATCGAAAGCGTACTGAAAGTGGTTGCTAAAATCAACAATGCATTGCAATTTCCAACTGTTGTAAAAGTTGAAAAACCAATAGCAAACTCAAAAAGTACGACCTATAAAATTGACGTTTTTACAACAAGACCAGATACAATTTTTGGTGTTTCATTTATGACATTGGCACCAGAGCATCCATTGGTTTTAAAGATTGTAACGAGCGCTCAAAAGAAGGCTGTAAATGCCTACATAAAAGCAACAGCAAAACGTTCTGAACGCGAGAGAATGGCAGATGTAAAAACCATTTCAGGAGTCTTTACAGGCGCCTATGCATTGCACCCATTTACGGGAGAGAAAGTTCAAATTTGGATTGGTGATTACGTTTTAGCAAATTATGGAACGGGCGCTGTAATGGCAGTTCCGTGTGGAGATCAACGAGATTATGATTTTGCAAAACATTTTGATATTGCCATTCCGAATATTTTTGAAGGGATTGATATTTCTGAAGCAGCACATACAGGCAAGGAAGGAACTACAATTGCAAACTCCGATTTTTTATCAGGATTAAAATATAAGAAAGCCTTAAAATTAGCCATTTTTGAAATGGAGAAACGCGGGTTTGGTTATGGTAAAATTAATTACCGTTTACGAGATGCAGTCTTTAGCAGACAACGTTATTGGGGCGAACCATTTCCAGTTTATTACAAAGACGGAATGCCTCAAATGATTGAGGAAAAACACTTGCCAATTGTATTGCCGGAAGTAGAAAAATACCTTCCAACCGAAGCGGGCGAACCGCCGCTAGGAAGAGCAACAACGTGGGCTTGGGATTCGCGAGGGAAGAAAGTAGTTTCCAACGAGAAACTTAAAAACAAAACCGTATATCCTTTAGAATTAAACACTATGCCAGGTTGGGCAGGAAGTTCTTGGTACTTTAACCGATACATGGATGCGACCAATGAAGAGGCCTTTGCAAGCAAGGAGTCTTTAGATTATTGGAAAGAAGTAGATTTATATATTGGTGGATCGGAGCACGCAACAGGACATTTATTATATGCCCGTTTCTGGCAAAAGTTCTTGTTTGACAAAGGAATTGTACCCGTAGATGAGTTTGCAAAAAAACTGATCAACCAAGGAATGATTTTAGGAACGAGTGCTTTTGTTTACAGAGCGACTGCTTTTGTGAAAAATGGATGTGATATTGATAAGTCTAACGAAGACGTTTTAGCGAAAATTCCAACCGTTATTGTTTCTAAAAACAACTTTAGCTCTGATGATGAATTTGAAACCGTTGTTAAAAATTACTTATTAGACAAAGGATATTTAAATCCGAATTTTGCCGATTTAGTAATGATTACAAAAACACCATTACATGCAGATGTTTCTTTAGTGAACTCTTCGGATGAATTGGATGTTGAAGCATTTAAAAAACAACCGATAAATCAAGATTATAAAAAAGCAATATTTCTTTTAAAAGACGGAAAATTCACTGTAGGTAGAGAAGTAGAAAAAATGTCTAAATCTAAATACAACGTTGTCAATCCCGATGATATTGTTGAAGAATATGGCGCCGATGCATTGCGTTTGTTTGAAATGTTCTTAGGTCCTTTAGATCAAGCGAAACCTTGGAAAACTTCAGGTATTTCGGGGGTATACTCTTTCCTAAAGAAGCTTTGGAAATTATATGTTGATGAAAATGGAGTTGCGGTTTCAGATGAAAAAGCGACCAAAGAAGAATTAAAAACGTTACACAAAACCATTAAGAAAGTAGCAGAAGACATTGAGAATTTTTCTTTCAACACCTCTGTTGCTACCTTCATGATTGCCGTCAATGAACTCACTGCTTTAAAGTGCCATAAGAAAGAAATTTTAGCGCCATTGTTGGTGTTATTGTCACCATATGCACCCCATATTACAGAAGAATTATGGAGTAAGTTAGGAAATAAAGAAAGTATTTCAACAGCGGAGTTCCCTGTTTTTGAGGAAAAATATTTGATTGAAAGCGCAAAGAAGTATCCAATTTCATTTAACGGGAAAATGCGTTTTACTCTAGAATTACCTTTAGATTTATCAAAAGATGAAATTGAAGCAGCTGTTTTAGCAGATGAAAAAACAATTGCACAATTGGCAGGAGTTGCTCCCAAAAAAGTGATTATCGTTCCTGGAAAAATTGTAAATATTGTTAATTAGCACATCTAATGTATATTATGTACTTGTTTGATGCAGGAATACAATCCCAAAGGGATGGTATTTCTAGAGTATCAAGGATTTATAAAAATCAAAAGATGATTCTTTTTTAGAAGGAAAATAAAAAAGCCATTACAATTCTTGTAGTGGCTTTTTTTATTTGGTTATCTTTAGACTAAATTTTAAATACGTTTGGTCAACTATTTTTAAAGGACTTTGTAAATCGTAAAAAAAAAGAAAATAGCCTTGAGTAATCTTAAAAATATTTCCCTTAGAATACGCATCTTTCTATCAATGATCTTATTGGTATTAATGGCCTCTGTTTTAATTTTGGTAGTTACCGTTTATCAATATGATGAACAGACCAAAGATTATAACATTCAGCGTTTTGAACGAAAAGAATCCATTACCAAAGAAACGATTGAATTAGAACTTAAAAACAAGACCATATATCCTGTAAATACGGTAAATCTCCCTAGAATTTTTCAAGACCGTATTTATGAAATATCCTCTATCAACAAATTAAATATCTCATTATTTGATTTGGATGGCAAACTCTTAAAAACTTCTTTGGAAAGTGCCTTCGAAAAGACTGATATGAAACCGCTTTCAAAAGAAGTGATTTCAAAATTGGCACAAAATTCTAACCATCGAATTTTAAAAACAGCTCAAGAAGATGGGATTAGTTTTCAATCCTCGTATTCTTATATCAACGACCCAAAATTTAAGCGAATCGGAATTTTAGAAGTTCAGTTTACCCAAGACAATTCAGAAATAAAAAAGGAACTTAGAGAATTTATTAGCCGATTAAGTTTGGTCTATTTATTAATGTTTCTCATCGCCATAGCGCTGGCCTATTTTTTATCAAGTTATATTACTCGGTCTATAAAAACGATTTCTGATAAAATGGAGCAAACAAAACTGAACAAACGGAATGAGAAAATTATTTTAAATTCGGCAAGTTCAGAAATTTCAATTTTAGTAGATGCTTACAATAGCATGATCGATGAATTAACGGAAAGTGCTGTGAAATTAGCAAAAAGTGAGCGAGAACAAGCTTGGCGAGAAATGGCAAAACAGGTGGCACACGAAATTAAAAATCCGTTAACTCCAATGCGTTTAACTGTGCAAAGTTTCGAACGAAAATTCAATCCTACAGCCGAAGATGCGAAAGGAAAATTAAAAGAATATAGCGAGACTTTAATACAACAGATAGATGTGATGAGTTCGATTGCCTCCGCATTTTCTGACTTTGCAAAAATGCCAACTCAGAAAAGAGAGAAAATAGAAGTGATTGGTGTTGTAAAATTAGCCTTAGATATTTTTAATGAAGATTATATTTCTTATCAACGTTCCGAAAAAGAACTTTTTGCCAATTTAGACAAAACACAGTTAATTCGCATTGTCACTAATTTAATAAAAAATGCAAATCAAGCTACCGAAGACACTAAAAAACCAATTATTGAGGTGAAAGTTACTTCTGAAGGAAACAATATCAAGATTTCAGTTTCCGATAATGGAAAAGGAATTTCAGACGCGCTAAAAGATTTAATCTTCGAACCTAAATTCACAACCAAAAGTAGCGGTATGGGACTCGGTTTGCCAATGATAAAAAATATTGTTGAAGCTTATGGTGGCTCCATTTCGTTTACATCAAAAGAAGGAATTGGGACTGTTTTTACAGTAATTATTCCTAAAACCTAATAATCGTTTGCTCTTGCAAAGGCAGGAATTTTAACACTGAAAAAAAGCCTTCCAAAACCTCAGACGTTTTTGATATGCTTTGATTGAAATTTGGATTGCGAATTGTAATTTAGCGCCTAAGTGTCATACTGAGTTTGTCGAAGTAAGCTTGTCGAAGTAAGACTTTCGAAGTGGATCGATTACAGATATTTAAAACCCTATAAAAAATGAATTTTAATAACATTTTAGTTGAAAAGGAAAACGGACTTGCCAAAATAACCATTAACCGCCCAAAGAAGTTAAACGCATTAAATAAAGAGACCATCGAAGAATTGAGTGCTTCATTTGAAGCCTTAGAAGAAGATGCAACCGTAAAAGTTCTGGTGATTACGGGGAGTGGAGAAAAAGCTTTTGTAGCTGGCGCTGATATTTCTGAATTCGCAAATTTCTCGGTAGATGAAGGTGGGTTTTTGGCGAAAAAAGGGCAAGAAATGTTGTTTGATTTTATAGAAAACTTATCAAAACCAGTAATTGCTGCTGTCAATGGATTTGCTTTAGGTGGTGGTTTGGAATTGGCGATGGCCTGTCATTTTAGAATTGCTTCAGAAAATGCAAAAATGGGCTTGCCAGAAGTTTCTTTGGGCGTTATTCCTGGATATGGAGGAACACAACGTTTGCCCCAATTGGTTGGAAAAGGGAAAGCCATGGAGTTGATCATGACTGCAGGAATGATTTCTGCAGAAGAGGCGAAAGCATGCGGTTTGGTTAACCATGTAGTCCCTTTAGAAGAACTCCTGCCTTTGGCAGAAAAACTAGCCAATAAAATGATGCGAAATTCTTCCGTTGCAATTGGTGCTGCCATAAGAGCCGTGAATGCAAACTTTGAAGATGGCGTTAATGGATATGAAGTAGAAATTGCCGAGTTTGGCGAATGTTTTGGGACCGAAGATTTCACAGAAGGTACCACAGCATTTTTAGAAAAAAGAAAAGCAAATTTTCCAGGAAGTTAAATAAAAAAAGGGAGCCAATTAAGACTCGCTTTCCCACTAAACTTTAGTTTAATGAATAATTAACTAAATTATGAAAAGAGTTTGCGGGTCAATCTGTATCCAAAAATAGAAGTCAAATGTTAAAACTTGTATATTAAAATAAAACGCTATTAAAATGAAAACCTCCAAAGATAAAATTGAAGAAACATTAAGTTATTATACTTTTAAAAGTTTAGAAACTTTAACTTTTATAAATTCTAATTCGAATTTAACGGTAGAAGAAATTATAGAAAAGGCAAAGGAACTATCAGTTTTAGAGTATAAAATTACAGCTTTAGAGGCAGCAAAGGAAAACTAAACTACTTTAAACCCTCCCATTCGTCATAAAACTGCTGCAGATATGTTTCCATAAAAGCGTGTCTTTGTGTGGCTATTTTCTTTCCAGAAGCGGTATTCATTTTATCCTTTAAGAGCAACAGTTTTTCATAAAAATGATTAATGGTTGGGCCATTAGAATTTTTATACGCTTCCTTTGTCATTGATAAGTTGGGTAAAATCTCCGGGTTGTACAATGCTCGATTTTTAAATCCACCATAATTAAAACAACGCGCAATACCAATGGCGCCAATGGCATCTAACCGATCTGCATCTTGGACGACTTCTAATTCTTTAGAGTTGAATTTATCACTGGTTTTCTCCAAAGAATTCTTATAAGAAATATGTTGTACGATCTTTACTACATGTGCAATGGTTGCAGCGTCAACCTTTTGATTGACTAAAAACTCTTTTGCTTTTTTGGGGCCAATGGTTTCATCACCGTTATGAAATTTTGAATCAGCAATGTCATGTAAAAGTGCCGCTAATGAAACTACTAAAGTGTCCACATTCTCTTTTTTTGCAATTAAAAGTGTATTTTTAAAAACGCGTTCTATATGAAACCAGTCATGGCCTCCTTCGGCATTTTTAAGTATTTCTTTTACAAAAGCGATGGTGGTGTCAATAATTGTTGAATGTTTCATCTTTCAGTGCAGATTTTAGTTGCTATAAAAATAAAAAAACCACGCATAATTGCGTGGTTTTGGAGTATTCTTTTAATAATTTAAATGAATGCGCTTAACAAAACTCGTCGTAGGCTTGCGCTAAATTTTGAGCAATCATTTGTGCAGAACGGCCTTCAATATGATGACGCTCTAACATGTGTACTAAATTACCATCTTTAAATAAAGCCATTGCTGGAGAAGATGGAGGAAATGGAATCATAAACTCTCTTGCTTTTTGCGTAGATTCTTTTTCTACACCTGCAAAAACAGTCGTTAAGTTTGTTGGTGTTTTCTCTGCACCTAAAGAAGCAATTGCTCCAGGTCTAGCAGTTCCAGCTGCACAACCACAAACAGAATTTACCACGAGTAACGTTGTTCCTTTTTTTGCCAATGCATTTTCAACATCTTGGCCGGTATATAATGCTTCAAAACCTGCGTTGATTAACTCATCACGCATTGGTTTTACTAATTCTTCTGGATACATAATTTTAGATATAAATTCAACCACAAATATAATGTATTTTAAAACAGGAATCAAATAGATGTATAGAACTTGTTTTTATAAGAGCATCAATAAAATTGATTTCATAGACGCTCATGATCTCTTTGGAGTTTTTGTTGAATTAATGAAGTTTCTCTTATATTTGACGAAATTAGAAAAAGAGATATGGGAAGTTTTTCAAAATGGTTAGGAGCAGGTTTAGGTTTTACTTTAGGAGGACCAATAGGGGCTGCAGTTGGTTTTGCCTTAGGAAGTTTTGTAGATGGTTTTAGTGCTGAAGACCTTCAAAAAGAGCAACATCAATACCGACAAGGAAGTCGTGTGAATACCCATCCAGGTGATTTTGAAATTAGTCTGTTGGTGTTGGCATCCATCATTATAAAAGCAGATGGGAAAGTAGATCCAAAAGAGCTTGACTTTGTGAGGGCTCAGTTTGTAGGAATGTATGGTAAAGAAAAAGCGAATAATGCCTTTCAGTTGTTTAAAGGAGTTATAAAAGAGCAAGTTTCGGCACGGCAAGTTTGTATACAAATTAGACAACATATGCCCCATGCTTCTCGTTTACAATTGCTTCATTTCTTGTTTGGTATTGCAAAGGCTGACGGTCTGGTAGCGGAGGTTGAAGTAGCCGAAATTAAAAAAATTGCGAGCTATTTATATATCAATCCTTCTGATTTTGAGTCGATTAAAGCAATGTTTTACAATGCTTCGGAAAACAATTATAAAATTTTAGAGATTCCAAAATCTGCAACAGATAACGAAGTGAAAAAAGCCTACCGTAGAATGGCCAAAAAATACCATCCAGATAAAGTACAGGATTTAGGAGCTGCCCACTTAAAAGGCGCCAAAGAAAAGTTTCAAAGCATCCAGTCTGCTTACGAGCAAATAAAAGCATCGCGCGGATTTTAGGGCCTGCGTAAGTTCTTGAAATGAAATTTTGTGGTTTTATAACTTCCTTACCCACAAACTCATAAAATTACAAGAAAATCCTTAATTTCGCATTCTTATAAGAAAAGAAAGAAAATGAGCGCGAAATTCCCTGAATATAAAGGACTTGACTTACCAAACGTAGCACAAGAAATGCTGAGCTATTGGGAAGAAAATAACATCTTCGAAAAAAGTGTTACTACTAGAGAGGGCAAAGAACCCTACGTTTTTTTTGAAGGACCACCTTCTGCAAACGGATTGCCAGGTGTTCACCACGTTTTAGCGCGTACGATTAAAGATATTTTTCCTCGTTATAAAACCATGAAAGGATTTCAAGTGAAGCGAAAAGCGGGCTGGGATACGCATGGATTGCCGATTGAATTGGGAGTAGAAAAAGAACTTGGAATTACCAAAGAAGATATTGGAACGAAAATTTCCGTAGAAGACTACAATGCTGCCTGTAGAAAAGCAGTCATGCGATATACTCATATCTGGAACGATTTGACCCAGAAAATGGGCTATTGGGTAGATATGGAAGATCCATATGTTACTTATGAACCAAAATACATGGAGTCTGTTTGGTGGTTGTTGAAAGAAATTTACAACAAGAAATTAATCTATAAAGGGTATACCATTCAGCCCTATTCTCCAAAGGCAGGAACCGGATTAAGCTCACACGAACTCAATCAACCAGGAACCTATCAAGATGTAACAGATACGACCATTGTTGCACAATTTAAAACTATCGAAAACACCCTTCCCGATTTTTTACAAAATCAAGGAGCGGTTTATTTCCTTGCTTGGACGACTACGCCTTGGACATTGCCAAGTAATACTGCTTTAACGGTGGGTCCAAAAATTGAATATGTTTTAGTAGATACATTCAATCAATATACCTTTGAACCAACGAAAGTGATACTGGCAAAAAAGTTAATTGAGAAACAATTTGGCGGAAAAAATAATTTTGAAGTAACAACTTCGGAAGCATTATCAAGTTATAGCTCTGGAGATAAAAAGATTCCTTTTTACGTAGTAAAAGAATTTGTAGGGAAAGATTTAATCGATATCAAGTATGAACAAATCTTAGATTACGGCTGCGAATTTGAAAACAAACAAGATGCTTTTAGAGTGATTGCTGGAGATTTTGTAACTACAGAAGATGGAACAGGAATTGTACATACATCACCCACCTTTGGTGCAGATGATGCTTTGGTAGCAAAACAAGCTGTTCCTGAAATTCCACCTTTATTGGTGAAAGATGCCAACGATAATTTAGTGCCATTAGTAGATTTGCAAGGAAGGTTTAGGCCAGAAGTTACCGAATTTGCTGGAAAATACGTAAAGAACGAATATTATCCAGAAGGTGAAGCGCCAGAAAAATCGATAGATGTAGAGTTGGCTATTAAATTAAAAACAGAAAACAAAGCCTTTAAGGTTGAAAAATACAAGCACAGTTATCCAAATTGCTGGAGAACCGACAAGCCTATTTTGTATTACCCATTAGATTCTTGGTTTATTAAAGTAACGGATGTAAAAGACAGAATGCATTCTTTAAACAAAACCATTAATTGGAAACCAGCATCTACCGGAACCGGTCGTTTTGGAAACTGGTTGGCAAACGCAAATGATTGGAATTTATCTCGCTCTCGTTATTGGGGGATCCCCTTGCCAATCTGGAGAACAGAAGATGGTAAAGAAGAGATTTGTATTGGTTCTGTGAAAGAATTAAAAGAAGAAATGCTACGTTCAGTAGATGCGGGTATCATGAGTGAAGATATTTTTTCAAGCTTTGAGGTTGGAAACATGTCTGACGAAAACTACGCAAAGATTGATTTGCATAAAAACATTGTGGATGAAATTGTCTTGGTTTCGCCATCGGGGCAACCGATGAATCGTGAAAGTGATTTGATTGATGTTTGGTTTGATTCTGGGTCCATGCCCTATGCACAATGGCACTATCCGTTTGAAAACAAACAAAAAATTGACGGGAACGAATCGTTTCCAGCAGATTTTATTGCAGAAGGAGTCGATCAAACAAGAGGTTGGTTTTATACATTGCACGCAATTGCAACTATGGTTTTTGATTCTGTTGCTTACAAAAATGTGGTTTCTAATGGATTGGTATTAGATAAGAACGGACACAAAATGTCGAAACGTTTAGGGAATGCCACAGATCCATTTACAACATTAGCTACCTATGGCGCAGATGCAACACGGTGGTATATGATTGCCAATGCAAACCCTTGGGACAATTTAAAATTTGATTTGGATGGTGTTGAAGAGGTTAAAAGGAAATTCTTTGGAACGCTTTACAATACCTATTCATTCTTTACTTTATACACAAATATTGATGGTTTTTCTTATACTGAAGAAGATATTGCTTTGGAAGAAAGACCAGAAATAGACCGCTGGATTTTATCAGAATTACACACTCTAATTGCCAAAGTAGATACGTTTTACGAAACCTACGAACCTACAAGAGCTGCAAGAGCGATATCAGATTTCACACAAGACCATTTAAGTAATTGGTATGTGCGTTTAAGTAGAAGACGTTTTTGGAAAGGAGATTATGAAACAGATAAGATTTCTGCATACCAAACCTTGTACACCTGTATGGTAACTATTGCGAAACTAAGTGCACCGATTGCACCTTTCTTTATGGATAAGTTGTACCAAGATTTAAATTCGGTTACTGGTAAAGAAACTTCAGAAAGTATTCATTTGGCAAATTTCCCAAAATCGGATGTACGTTTTATTGATGCCTCTTTAGAACGCAAGATGGAAAATGCACAAATCATTTCTTCTTTAGTCCTTTCTTTAAGAGCAAAAGAGAAGATTAAAGTACGTCAACCTTTACAGAAAATCATGATTCCTGTTGATAACGATCAGCAGAAAGAAGAAATTTTAGCTGTTTCAGATTTAATAAAGCATGAGGTGAACATCAAAGAAGTTCAAATTTTAGAAGACGCTTCAGACATCTTAATTAAACAAATTAAACCAAATTTTAAAGCATTGGGGCCAAAGTTTGGAAAAGAGATGCGTTCTATTTCTGCTGAGGTTCAGCGATTTACGAAAGAAGATATTAGTAAAATTGAAAAATCTGGTAACATTTCTTTAGAAATTAATGGAAAAGAGATAACTTTAGAGCGCGAAGATGTAGAAATATCCTCAAAAGATATTGAAGGTTGGTTGGTTGCAAATGAAGGAGGATTAACGGTTGCTTTAGATGTTACAATTACAGAAGAACTTCGTAAGGAAGGTGTTGCCAGAGAATTGGTCAATAGAATTCAAAATGCACGTAAAGACACAGGTTTAGAAGTAACAGACAAAATTAGATTAACCGTATTGAATTTTGAAAACTTGCAACATGCTATTCAAGAGAATAAAGCATATATTATGAGCGAAACATTAACGCAAGAGTTGGTTTTTGTAGACGCATTAGACGCCGGAACAGAGATTGCGTTTGATACTATTATAAGCAAAATATTAATCGAAAAAATGTAACAGATGTCAGAGATTAAAGTAGGATATTCAGATGAAGATTTACAAGAGTTTAAAGCACTTATTCTTAAGAAAATAGAACGTGCAGAATCAGATTTAGCGTTGTTGCAGAGTTCATACAAGAACGATGCAAACAATGGGACCGATGATACTTCGCCTTCTTTTAAGTCTTTTGATGACGGTTCAGAAGTAATGAGTCAAGAAGCAAATGTTCAATTGGCAATTCGCCAAGAAAAGTTCATTCGTGATTTAAACAATGCCTTGTTACGAATTGAAAACAAAACCTATGGTGTTTGTAGAGTTACTCGTAAATTAATTCAAAAACAACGCCTACTTTTGGTGCCTCATGCCACCTTAAGTATTGAAGCAAAACGCAAGCAATAACTTTATAAAAGCTTCCAAATTTTGGAAGCTTTTTTTAAAATATGTTTTTCGATTACTGTCGAAAAGGAGGCGTAACAACAAAAGACAATCCCATAGAATTTCTGTGTTCATGAAAAAAAGTGCTGTATTTTTCTTCTTGCTATTCCTTTCACAAATAATCGGTGCGCAAAAAAAAGTAATAAAAAAAGTACAAACGACTGCAACTCGAGTAGAAATTTCTACGATAGGTTTAGATGATTTTGTATTGGAAAACTCGAACTCTGAGTTTTTGGAGATCTACTTGTTCGCAGAAAACCCCAGCAATCAACATATTGTCTATAAAGTATCTGATGATACTGCAAAAATTGAATTTCGTATTCCAGCAATGGCTACAGAGGAAGCAGTTTTTAGGAAGTTTATTACGAAAAGATTGCAAAGAGCGAGTGCAACTATTAAAATCCCGAAGAACAAAGCAGTCATTATTTTTGGAGAAGAAATCAATGTTGCCGCCAAAAGTTATGGTGGCCCGATGGATATTTATATAGAAAAAGGACTGATAAAATTAGATACAATTCAAAAAAAAACAAAGGTAAAATTTTATGAAGGGAGTGTTTTTGCAACCTTAAGAGCACCGAATATCGATGTAACATCAACGCGAGGAACCATTGCTGTTAACAAAGAAATTCAACAAGAAAATTTTTATAAAAAAATAAAAAACACTTCTCAAAACTTCACCATAAGAACTACAAAAGGGAATATTTTCTTAACGACTCTTAAACCATAATAATATTCTTATTTTTGTGCATATAAAACTCAATAAAATGTCAAAAAAGACCCTGGCAATTCTTACCATTCTAATTGCGATTACTTTAGATCAAATTTTGAAAATATATATTAAAACACATTATGCACTTAATGATGGTTTTGAAGTTTTCAGTTGGTTTAAAATTCATTTTGTTGAAAATAATGGAATGGCAATGGGTTGGGAATTTGGAGGCAAATCGGGTAAATTATTCCTCACTTTGTTTCGATTGGTTGCTGTTTCCGCTATTATTTACTGGTTGGCACAACACATTAAAAGAGCAACGCACAATGCAGTGATTTTTGCGATTGCTTTAATTTTTTCTGGTGCTGTAGGGAATATTATAGACTCTGTTTTTTATGGTGTTATTTTTAATTCTTCTGCTCACCGAGTTGCAACTCTTTTTCCCGAGGAGCCATACGGAGAGTTGTTTTATGGAAAAGTTGTAGATATGTTTTATTTTCCTTTTATAGAAAACGCAAATTTACCAGAATGGATTCCCTTTGTCGGAGGCGATAACTTTACTTTTTTCCAATACATTTTTAATCCAGCGGATGCTTTTATTAGCATTGGTGTAGTCCTCCTCTTTCTCTACAGTAAAAAGGCATTTCCAAAAGAAGAGACCGTAATTTCAGAATAGTTAGGTTGCTAATTTAAGTTATAAAGATGCGTTTCTGATCTTTATGATTAGTACTAATTTTAACTTTTTAGGAGTCATTTTTTTCTTACAGATCCTATTACTACTGTATTAAAATGTGTATTTTCGTTACATGCCAGCATCATTAGAACTTCAATTAAAAACCTTGCCAGATTCTCCTGGGGTATATCAATATTATGATAAGAATGAAGTGGTTATTTATGTTGGGAAAGCCAAAAATTTAAAGAAAAGAGTTACTTCCTATTTTACTAAAAATCACGAAAATGCGAAAACACGCATTTTAGTGAAACAAATTGTAGACATCAAGCATATTGTTGTTGATACTGAAACAGATGCTCTTTTATTAGAAAATAACCTCATTAAAAAATACAAACCCAAGTATAATATTTTATTAAAAGACGATAAAACCTACCCTTGGATTTGTATTAAGAAAGAACGTTTTCCAAGAGTTTTTATGACCCGTAGGTACATTAAAGACGGTTCGGAGTATTTTGGACCCTACACCAATATAAAAACGGTGAGAGTTTTGTTGGATTTAATTAAAGAATTGTATTCCATTAGAACCTGTAGTTACGATTTAAGTCAACAAAAAATTAATGAAGGAAAATACAAAGTTTGCTTAGAGTACCATTTAAAAAATTGTAAAGGCGGGTGTGAAGGTTTGCAAACTGAAATAAAATACCAAGAAGAAATTGCTGCCATTCGGAATATTGTTAAAGGAAACTTTAAAGAAAGCCTAGATAAATTTAACCAAATGATGCTTGCTTTCTCTGAAAACATGGAGTTTGAAGAAGCACAAAAAATAAAAGAGAAAGTTGGTTTGTTGTCGAATTACCAATCAAAATCTACCATTATTAATCCGTCTATTAACAACGTTGATGTGTTTTCTATTATCTCTGACGAAACGCATGGATATGCAAATTTCTTTAAAATATCGAATGGTGCCATTATTCAATCTCATACAACAGAAATTAAAAAGAAATTAGACGAGACAGATAAGCAAATGTTGGAGCTGTTTATCGTTGAGATCAGACACCGATTCAATTCTCAAAACAAAGAAATTTATGTGCCGTTTCAAGTAGATTTGGGGGCAGAATTGAAAGTGACCATCCCAAAACTAGGAGATAAAAAACGAATTATAGAACTTTCAGAAAGGAATGCAAAATACTATCGACAAGAACAGTTTAAGCAAATTAAAATTGTTGATCCAGAAAGGCATGTGAAAAGAATTATGGCGCAAATGAAAAAGGATTTGCGACTCTCACAAGACCCTCGGCATATTGAGTGTTTTGACAACTCTAACATTCAAGGAACTCATCCAGTGGCAGCATGTGTAGTTTTTAGAGATGGTAAACCAAGTAAGAAAGAATATAGACATTACAACATAAAAACGGTGGAAGGGCCTGACGATTTTGCCTCGATGGAGGAAGTCGTTTATAGACGCTACAAACGATTATTGGAAGAAGAAGCGTCGTTGCCGCAATTAATTATTGTTGATGGGGGGAAAGGACAATTATCTTCTGGTTTAAAAGCGTTGGATGACTTAGGATTGCGAGGAAAAATTGCGATTATTGGAATTGCAAAAAGGTTGGAAGAAATCTATTATCCCGACGACCCGATACCCTTGTACCTGGATAAGAAATCAGAAACTTTAAAAATTACGCAATACTTAAGAAACGAAGCGCACCGATTTGGGATTACATTTCATAGAAATAAACGAAGTAAGAGTGCTATTCAATCAGAATTAGAGCAAATTCCAGCCATTGGCGCACAAACAATTACCAATCTATTGCGTAAATTTAAGTCGGCAAAAAGAGTAAAAGAAGCTTCTTTTGAAGATCTAAAAACAGAAATTGGGAATGCGAGAGCTTTAAAAGTGTATCAATTTTATCATCCACCAAAAAAATAAAAAAATTCTTCGTTCTTTCTTTTTTAGCGACCTCAATGTTGTTTTTTACACAGCAAAAACAACCAAAAGTGGGGGTTGGTTCTAAGTGGAGGTGGTGCGAAAGGATTTTCGCATATTGGGGTGTTGAAAGAAATTTACAAAGTTAATTTTCTACTTAAAATTCAGTATATTTACTGATTAATGAAGGTGAGATTGATGAATTGTATCAATCTGAAAATCAATTTACAAACAGAAAAAAGCCATTGGCTTTTCTAAAATATAATACTCACATGGGATGTAGTAGTTGTGCTACTGGTAAAGACGGTGTGCCAAAAGGATGTAAAAGTAACGGAAGTTGCGCTACAGGTGGATGCGAAAAATTATCAGTATTTGATTGGTTGTCAAACATGACATTACCAAACGGAGAAGAATCATTTAATATTTTTGAAATTCGTTTTAAAAATGGGAGAAAAGAATTTTATAAAAACACAGAAAATTTAAGAATTTCTATGGGCGACATTTTAGCCGTAGAAGGTTCGCCAGGGCACGATGTTGGTTCTGTTTCTTTAGCAGGAGAACTGGTAAAGGTTCAAATGAAGAAAAGAAACGTTTCTGTAGATAGCTCAGAGATTAAAAAAATTTATAGAAAAGCAAACCAAAGAGATATTGATGTTTGGCAAGCTTCACGAGAAAAAGAAATTGAAACACAGCGAAAAGGAAGAGAAATTTTAGGGCGTTTAGGACTTAAAATGAAATTGTCCGATGTAGAGTATCAAGGGGACGGGAACAAAGCAACCTTTTATTACACTGCAGACACAAGAATCGATTTTAGACAATTGATTCGAGATTTAGCAGGTGCTTTTTCTATTCGTGTAGAAATGAAACAAGTGGGAGCAAGACAAGAAGCAGCTCGATTGGGCGGTGTTGGATCCTGTGGTAGAGAACTCTGTTGCTCTACTTGGTTGACCGATTTTAGAAAAGTAACCACTTCAGCGGCACGCTATCAACAATTATCATTAAACCCTTTAAAGTTAGCGGGTCAGTGTGGTAAATTAAAATGTTGTTTGAATTTTGAGTTGGACACTTATTTAGATGCTTTAAAGGTTTTTCCAAAACAGGAAACTATTTTAAAAACTGAAAAAGGGCCGGCTGTTTTTGTGAAGATGGACATTTTTAAACAACATCTTTGGTACACCTATAAAGAAGAAAGATCAAAGTGGTTTTTATTAACGTTAGAACAAGTTCAAGAAATAATTGACTTGAATAAAAATAATGAAAAAGCTTCCTCGTTAGAAGAATATGAATCTGAGATAGAGGTACCAATAAAAGTGAATTTCGAAGATGCAGTTGGAGAAGATAGTTTAACCCGTTTTGATGTTCCAAAAACAAAAAAACGCAGAAACAATAAAAACCGGAATAAGAAAAAAGCGGTTGTTGGAAATCCAAATCAGCAAAAACCTCAAGCAAAACAACAACAAAGAGGTTCTCAGAAAAGAAAACCTCACGCAAAAAAAACAGGAGAACAACCAAAAGGAGCGGTTAAAAACACCAACAGACCAAGAAAAAATAACAATCGAAATCGGAACAATAATACTCCTAAAAATGGAAGCGATTCAGAAAAAAAATAAGTTTTTAAGTTTACTGATTCTCTTGTTAGTAGGCTATTCTTGTACTTCTGGGCCTGTTTTTACCAAGTATAAGGCGGTTCCAAACAATGCGTGGATTTTAAACGAGCATGTGCGTTTTGATTTTTCAATCACAGATACCATTGCAAAACGAAATTTATTTATCCATATTCGAAGTAACAAGGAGTACAGATACAGTAATTTATTTCTGATTACGGAACTTGTTTTTCCGAACAAGACCAAAGTAATCGATACCCTAGAGTATAAAATGACAGCTCCCAACGGTAAATACTTAGGAACGGGTTTTACTGAGGTTAAAGAGAATAAATTATTTTATAAAGAAGAAAAAGTATTTCCATTTTCTGGAGAATACACTTTCAATGTAAGGCAAGCAATGCGAAAAAATGGTTTTTCAGAGGGCTTAAAAGTATTAGAAGGAGTTACAGATGTTGGATTTAGTATTGAAAAAACGAAGTAAAATGGCACGTAAAAAAAAAACAGACTTTAAGAAATATATCAAAGGTTTTTGGTTTTTAATTCTAAGTGGAATTTTAGCAATATTTTTATTGTTTTTTTTAACTTCTTTAGGAGACTTGCCAACGTTTGAAGAACTAGAAAATCCACAAACAAATTTAGCAACAGAAGTTATTTCTGCAGATGGGGTTACCATTGGTAAATATGCTACAGAAAACAGAACTCCAATTCACTACAACGAATTACCACAGAATTTAATTGATGCATTAATTGCAACGGAAGACGAACGTTTTTACGAACATGCTGGAATTGATTTTAGAGGAACTCTAAGGGCTGTCGTAAAGATGGGTTCCGGTGGAGGCGCCAGTACAATTACACAACAATTAGCAAAAAACCTATTTACAAAAAGAGCGTCGAACAATATTTTTAAAAGAGTCCTTCAAAAAGCAAAAGAATGGATTGTTGCCGTAAAACTAGAACGACAGTACACAAAAAAGGAAATTATTGCAATGTATTTAAACAAGCAAGGGTTTTTGTTTAATGCCTCTGGAATTCGTTCTGCTTCCAGAATTTATTTTGGAAAAGAAGCCAAAGAATTGGATCTTCAAGAAGCAGCAATACTAGTTGCCATGCTAAAAAATCCAAGGCAATATAATCCTTACAGAGAAATTTCTAAAAAGAAATCTCTTTCTAGGAGAAATGTGGTATTTGCTCAAATGGCAAAAAATGGATTTATAACTTCTCAAGAAAAAGATTCTCTTCAAAAATTACCGCTTAAAATAAACTTCACTCCAGAAAGCCATAGTGACGGATACGCAACATATTTTAGATCGTATTTGCAAAAACAATTAAGAACTTGGGTGCGTAAAAATCCAAAGGCAAATGGAGAACAATACGATATTTTTAAAGATGGATTAAAAATTCATGTTACGCTCGATTCTCGAATTCAAAAATATGCAGAAGAGGCTGTAAAAGAACATATGGCCAATTTACAATCACATTTTTTTAAAGAACAGAAAAGTAATGAAATGGCTCCTTTTTACGATATAAAAGATTCTACGGTGAATGTTATTTTACAACGAGCCAAACGAAACACAGATCGGTATCGAAGAATGAAAAAAGCGGGAAAAACCGCCAAAGAAATTGATGCCAGTTTTAAGAAAAAAACAGCCATGCGTGTTTTTTCTTGGAAAGGAGAGTTAGACACGATCATGTCACCAATGGATTCGATTCGATATTACAAATATTTTTTACGTTCAGGATTGCTTTCGATAGAGCCACAGACGGGCCATGTAAAAGCATGGGTTGGAGGGATCAATAATAAATATTTTAAGTACGATGCTGTTCAGCAGCAAAAAAGACAAGTAGGTTCTACCTTTAAACCGTTTGTCTATGCAACTGCGATTAATCAACTGAAAATGTCTCCTTGCGATTCATTTCCAAATGTACACTATACAATTCCGAAAGGGAAATACGGAATTCCAGAAGAATGGAGGCCAGACAATTCAGGAGATCGATATGGAGGAATGCTCACCTTAAAGGCTGGTTTGGCAGGTTCCGTAAATACAATGTCTGCGCGATTAATAGACATGGTAAAACCCGTAAATGTGGTACGTTTGGCAAAGTTGGCAGGAATAGAAACCAGAATTAGAGCGAATCCGTCCATTGCTTTGGGCGCTGTAGAATTGTCACTAATGGAAATGGTAAGTGCTTATTCAACCTTTGCAAATAAAGGCTTGCGTGTAAGTCCGATGATATTGACAAGAATCGAAGATAAAAATGGAACTATTTTAGAACAATTTACTCCAGAAACAAAAGAGGTTTTGAGTGAAGAATCTTCATATGTAATTTTAGATTTATTAAAAGGTGTTACAGAATCGGGTTCAGGACAGCGTTTGCGAACTCCATATACCGCATTGCCCGATGTTGTTACCGGTTTTCCTTATGAATTTGAAAACCCGATAGCAGGGAAAACAGGAACAACTCAAAACCAATCAGATGGTTGGTTTATGGGAATTGTTCCCAACCTTGCAACAGGTGTTTGGACTGGTGGTGAACACCGTTCTACACATTTTGAAGGCATTGCAAAAGGGCAAGGAGCAACCATGTCATTACCATCCTGGGCTTTGTTTATGAAAAAGTGTTATGCAGACCCTACCTTGAATATCAGTCAAGAAGATTTTGAAAAACCAGAAAAGTTATCCATTAAAATAAATTGCGGAGATCAAGAAGACGAAGATGAAGACGAAGTTGAAGGAGAAGGAGAGAAACTTCCCAAAAAAGTAGTGATCAAAGAAGATATAGATTTTTAATGTTTGAGAAAATGATGCAGCAAAAACGCAATTTCATTTTTTTATACATCTTAAACGATAAACGATGATTAACAAAAAAGTAAAGAACGTACAAGAAGCTTTGCAAGGTGTTCAAAGTAATATGACATTTATGTTGGGTGGATTTGGTTTGTGTGGAATTCCAGAAAATGCAATTTCAGAATTGGTGAAACGAAATGTAAGAGATGTTACCTGTATTTCAAACAACGCAGGTGTAGACGGTTTTGGTTTGGGCTTGTTGTTAGAAAACAAACAAATAAAAAAAATGATTTCCTCTTATGTTGGTGAAAATGATGAATTTGAACGACAAATGTTATCTGGAGAATTAGAAGTTGAATTAACGCCCCAAGGAACTTTAGCCGAAAAATGCAGGGCTGCACAAGCAGGTTTTCCAGCATTTTATACACCAGCAGGCTATGGTACAGAAGTTGCCGATGGCAAAGAAACAAGAGATTTTGATGGTAAAATGCACGTTTTAGAAGCTGCATTTAAAGCCGATTTTGCCTTTGTAAAAGCATGGAAAGGAGATGCTGCTGGGAATTTAGTGTTTAAAGGAACCGCCAGAAATTTTAATCAAAATATGTGTGGCGCTGCAACGATTACTGTGGCTGAAGTGGAGGAATTGGTAGAAATCGGAACTTTAGACCCAAACAACATTCATATTCCAGGCATTTTTGTGCAACGTATTTTTCAAGGAAAAGATTATGAGAAAAGAATCGAGCAAAGAACGGTGCGTTATCATAATGAATCGATATAACAGTAAAAAATTCAGCAGTAGAAAAGTCTATTGAAGTTGCATTATTAATCATTCAATATTGTGAGGTTTTACAAAGTGAAAGAATTAGGATTGATTTTATATAAAATATTAAGTACAAGTATTAAACCTCGAAAATAGAATTAATACATTTTTAAATTATTTAATAGATACATTCATATGTTAGATAAAATAGGCATTGCAAAAAGAATTGCACAAGAAGTTCAAGACGGCTTTTATGTAAACTTAGGTATCGGAATTCCAACCTTGGTTGCTAATTATGTTCGGAATGATATTGAAGTAGAGTTTCAATCTGAAAATGGGGTTTTAGGTATGGGGCCTTTTCCATTTGAAGGAACGGAAGATGCAGATATTATCAATGCTGGAAAACAGACAATTACGACCCTGCCAGGAGCAAGTTTTTTTGATTCAGCAACCAGTTTTTCTATGATCCGCGGGAAACATGTAGATTTAACCATTTTAGGTGCTATGGAAGTTGCAGAAAATGGAGACATTGCCAATTGGAAAATTCCAGGGAAGATGGTTAAAGGAATGGGAGGTGCTATGGATTTAGTAGCCTCGGCAGAAAATATTATTGTAGCGATGATGCATGCCAACAAACGTGGAGAATCTAAGATTTTAAAGACTTGTTCTTTGCCATTAACGGGTGTAGGTTGTGTAACAAAAGTGGTGACGAACTTGGCAGTTTTAGAAGTAAGAGACAATGCCTTTCATTTGTTAGAAAGAGCGCCAGGAGTCTCGATAGAAGAGATTCAAAATGCTACAGAAGGAACCTTGGTAATTGCAGGAGAAATTCCAGAAATGAAAATGTAAGATGAAGTATTTAGCAAAGAAACCTTTTGTAGTCGTTTTTGTTTTAACACTCAGTTTCATTTTCCTTTTTGATGCTCTTCTCAATATAGAAAATAGCATGATAGGTGCAGGAATTTCAGCGGGTTTGGCTGTGATATTATCACCGAGAAAGAAAAAAATTAAAACACAAACTGGAGAAAAAACTCAAATAACTTGGGTTTTTTTGAAAGCACCAATCTTTTTAAACTAGATGAAAATAATATCTTACAATGTAAACGGAATACGAGCAGCTTTAAAGAAAGGATTTTTAGAGTGGTTGTCCGCTTCAAATCCTGATGTAATTTGTATTCAGGAAACCAAAGCACACAAAGAACAATTGGATCTTTCTGAATTTGAAAATGCAGGATACCCATATCACTATTGGTTTTCTGCACAGAAAAAAGGCTACTCTTCTGTGGCAATTTTTTGCAAAGAAAAACCAAAACATATCGCGTATGGAACAGGTATTGAATCGATGGATTTTGAAGGGAGAAACCTTCGCGTAGATTTTGAAGATGTTTCAGTAATGAGCTTGTACCTTCCTTCAGGAACCAATTCAGAACGCTTGAATTTTAAATTTAAATACATGGATGAATTCCAAGTATACATTGATAATTTGAAGAAAGAAATTCCAAACCTTGTGATCTGTGGAGATTATAATATTTGTCATGAAGCGATCGATATTCACAATCCAAAAATGAAAGGAGTTTCAGGGTTTTTGCCAGAAGAAAGAGCCTGGATGAGTGCGTTTATCAATCATGGGTTTGTGGATAGTTTTAGACACTTAAACCCCGAAGAACAAACCTATTCCTGGTGGAGTTATCGCGCAAATTCTAGAGCAAATAATAAAGGTTGGCGCTTAGATTATGCCATGGTATCAACACCTTTAAAAGAGAAAATAGCACGCGCCTATATTTTAACAGAAGCCAAACATTCAGACCATTGTCCCATTGTTGTAGAATTGGACTTATAAAATTAATAATGAAAAAATTACTCCTATTTTTATTTTTTACTACCTCTGCTTTTGCAGAAACAGCTAATGACTCCATTCCTAAAAAAATGAGTAGATCCGACTTGTTTTCTGACTATGATATTGTATTAATAGATAGTTTACTTATGGACTCTAAATACAAGTCTCCTCTCTACAATACCTTACAATACAGAATGGATGATATGGATAAGGAAGAGGTGACAGACGTTGCTTTATCCACTGAAGTTTTAAAACAAAGATTGGCTGTAATTGATGCAAAAACACCCTTTCACATTGCTTATAACCCGGCTTTAGAGAAAGTAATAAAATCCTATCTAAAATACCGAAAAAGGTATTATCCTGCCTTAATGGCAAAGGCATCTTACTATTTTCCAATGTTCGAAAAATATCTAGATCAATATGACATTCCGCTAGAAATGAAATATTTAGCAATTGTAGAATCGGCATTAAATCCAACAGCAAAATCGAGAGTGGGCGCTACAGGGTTATGGCAGTTTATGTATCCAACAGGTGTACAATACAAGTTAAAGGTAAGCTCGTATGTAGATGAACGTCAAGACCCTTTAAAAGCAACCATTGCAGCTTGTCAATACCTCTCCGATTTATATACCATTTTTGGAGATTGGGATTTGGCTTTAGCCGCTTATAATTCAGGACCAGGAAATGTTGCAAAGGCAATAAAACGTTCTGGAGGATATCGAAATTACTGGAACATCCGTCCTTTTTTACCAAGAGAAACTGCAAGTTATGTTCCTGCATTTTATGCTACTATGTATTTGTTTGAATACCAAAAAGAGCACCAACTTGTTCCCGAAAAGTTTCAAATTCGACATTTCGAAACCGACACAATTCAGATTAAAAAAACAATTAGTTTTGATCAAATTTCAGAAATAACAGGGATCAATTTTGAGTTAATTCAATTTTTAAATCCGTCTTTTAAACTAGATGTGATTCCATTTGTTAAGGGAAAAGAATACGCAATTACCTTACCAAGAAAAAACACCTTATCTTTTTTAGAAAATGAGGAAGCCTTGTATGCCTTAGCAAAAAAGGACGCCGCAAAAAGAGAGAAGCCTTTGCCAAAGTATTTTGAATTGGACAAACGCATTCGTTATAAAGTAAGGAGTGGCGACTTTTTAGGAAAAATTGCCAATCGTTTTGGAGTTCGAGTTCGAGATTTAAAACGTTGGAATCGATTAAAGACAAGTCGTTTACGAGTTGGGCAAAGATTGAGTATTTATCCCAAAAAAATAGCGATCCCAAAAGCATAACTAGAAAGTGGAATACTTTTTGATTTACAAAATGAAACATATTTAAAAGCAACATTCATGAAGAAATTAGGATATTTATTTTTTACAATGATATTTTTATTAGGCTGTGATAGTAAAAGTTCTTTCGTACAAAAACCAGCTGTAGGTGCAATTAACCGTGTGATGGTGGTTGTAAAAACTAGCAATTGGCTCGGAGAAGTAGGAGATGAAATTAGAAATTCTTTTGGAGAACTCATCGTTGGTTTGCCGCAGCCTGAAGCAACAACGACACTTTCTCAAATAACACCAAACGGCTTTGGATCGATGATGAAAGCTTCTGGGAGTCTTTTTATTGTTGAAGAGCATGAAAAAGAAACTTTTTCTATTCGTTACAATGTTTATGCAAAACCACAAACGGTGATTTCCATTTCTGCTAAAGATGACGCAGGGCTCATACGAGTATTTAAGCAACATGAAAAAGAGATTTTGGCAACTTTTCGACAAGCAGATATCGAAGTAACTCAAAATATTTTTGTGAAATCTAAATTGCCGGATGCACAATTTAAAACATTACAAAATTTAGGGGTTTCTTTTACAATTCCTTCTAAATATAAAACGGTAGAAGATACTGGAGATTTTCTGTGGTTGCGCAATCATTTGATGAGTGGAATTGCAAAAACGGGAAGTAATAATATTTTGGTATATAGTGTGCCGTTAGAAGATGAAGCCACTGTTTCAGATCGGATTATCGCAGAGAGAAACAAAATTGGAGAAAAACACATCCGAGGTTCTGACACTTTAACCATGTATATGATCACAGAAAAAGCTTACACTCCTGTAACTTTTGACGCAAAAATTGATGGTAAAAAAGCTTATGAAACCCGTGGTAAATGGGAAGTTAAAAACGATTTTATGGCTGGACCTTTCCTCAACTATACCGTAGTTGATAAACAGCAGAACCGATTGATCGTTTTTGAAGGATTTACCTATGCCCCTTCGATCAATAAACGCGAATTTGTTTTTGAACTAGAAGCCATTGCGAAGTCGATGAAAATTCAATAAACAGCCTATTGAAATTTAAGAAAAGGTCGTTTGTAATGACAATTATTAGCGAAAAATGCTACATTGATCCCGTCGAAATGGATTGATTTTCAGATAAAAAACTCTTTGAAAGTGTTTTTTTATGTTTAAAAATTAAGTTTAGAGGAGCAATTTTTATCCAATTCATTTAGAACCAAAAACTTGTTTTTATATTTGATATTCAATTAAAAAATTTTTACGACATGGAAATGAATTTTAACGTGCTGTTTTTAGCAGCTTTAGTGCCAATGATTATTGGCTTTGTTTGGTATGGTCCTTTGTTTGGCAATGCTTGGATGAAAGAAATGGGTTTTACAAAGGAATCTCTAGCGGGAACCAATATGGTAAAAACATTGATCATCAGTTATGTGTTCAGTTTTTTTATTGCTTCTTTTTTAATGTTTGCTGTCATTCATCAATCGGGAGTTTATTCAACATTAGCAGGAGAACCTGGTTTTAATGAAAAAGCAGGAGAAGGGTTTGCCTTTTTTCAAGACTTTATAAATACCTATGGAGATCGTTTTCGAACTTTTGGACATGGTGCACTTCATGGAGTAATTACCAGCATCTTTTTTGTACTTCCAATCTTATCTATTGTCGCACTCTTTGAGAAAAAAACGGTGAAGTATGTCGCGATTAATGCAGGATACTGGATGGTAACTTTAGCAATTATGGGCGGTATTGTATGCCAATGGCTGTAATGGAGTAGTCATCATTAGACATAAAAAAAACCTCGCATTAGCGAGGTTTTTTTTATGATTTATTTAATACCCCACTTTCGTTCTCACTTTCTGGAGTACTGTTGTGGCTACTTTTTTCGCTTTTTGTTTTCCAATAGCAAGTGCATCGTCGATTTCATTTTTGTTGTCCATAAAGTGTGTATAACGCGCTCTAATGGTTGCAAATTTTGTAATGATTAATTCATATAACGCTTGTTTTGCATGCCCGTACCCATAGTTTCCTGCTAAATAATTGGCATGCATCTCTGCAGTTTCTGACGGAGAAGCCATTAATTTATAGAGTGCGAAAATGGTATCTGTATCTGGGTTTTTCACATCTTCCAATGCCAAACTATCGGTTTTAATACCCATAATTTGTTTGCGTAATTTTTTATCGGAAAGAAATATATTAATGGTGTTGTTTCTAGATTTACTCATTTTTCCACCATCGGTCCCAGGAACTAATTTTGTGTGTTCTTGAATTTTTGCTTGAGGAGCAACAAGTGTTTCACCAATTAAATGGTTAAATCGATTGGCAACATCTCTTGCCATTTCTACATGTTGCAATTGGTCTTTTCCAACAGGTACAATTTCTGCATCATACAACAAAATATCTGCAGCCATTAACATCGGGTAAGTAAATAAACCCGCGTTTACGTCACCCAATCGATCCGCTTTGTCTTTAAAACTATGTGCCAATGTCAATCTTTGATATGGAAAAAAACAACTCAAATACCAGCTCAATTCTGTTACTTCAGGAACATCACTTTGTCTATAAAAAACACTTTTAGAAATATCAAGTCCACAAGCAAGCCAAGTTGCTGCCGTACTGTAGGTGTTTTCTCTTAGTGTTGTTCCTTCTTTTATTTGTGTAAGAGAATGCAAGTCTGCAATAAAAAGAAAAGATTCATTATTAGGGTTATTTGCCATTTCGATGGCAGGTAAGATAGCACCTAATAAATTCCCTAAATGTGGAGTTCCTGTACTTTGTACACCTGTTAAAATTCTTGACATTACTATTTGTTTTTCTTTATAAAGTATGATTGAGGTATCAAAACCATCTATGATGACAAAAATAAGGTTTTGTTTCAGAAAACCAATCAAACAAAAGAATATTAGTACTTTTGGCGGTATATGAAATTTATAAAAATTCCTTTTCTTTTACTTTGGCGATTCTGGTTCTATTTTTTAATCTTCGTCACCATTATTTTAATGGCTCCTTTGTTATTTATTTTGACTATTAAGGAGGAATCGTATCCACAATTTTGGAAATTAATTCGAGTATGGGCCAAAGTGCTTATTTACGGAATGGGTTTTCGTTTAAAATTTCAGTTTGATCAGCATATCGACCCTACCAAGAGTTATATGTTTTGTCCAAATCACGGTTCATTGATGGATCCTTTTGTTTTAGTAGCTACCAGTAAAAATCCAATTGTTTTTGTTGGGAAAAAAGAATTTGTGAAGATTCCGATCTTTGGTTTTTTTTATAGAAGAGCTGTTATTATGGTAGATAGAAGTAGCCCAAAAAGTAGAAAACGGGTTTATGAAATGGCAAAAAAAAGATTGCAAAAAGGGACGAGTATTGCTATTTTTCCTGAGGGATTAGTCCCTACAGAAGAGGTGGTTTTAGCACCCTTTAAAAATGGTGCTTTTAGTTTGGCTATCGAACATGGAATCCCTATTGTACCACAAGTTTACTACGATTGCAAGCGCTTTTTTTCATGGGATATTTACAAAGGCAGCCCTGGAGTATTTAGAGTAAAACAACATCCATTTATAGAAACAAAAGGGCTCGGAACAGAAGATGTAGAAAGTTTGAAAGAGAGACTTTTTTCGCTCATAGAAAATGATTTGTTAGCCGATGAAAAATACATGAAAGATACCAATAGAAATAATTAATGAGCGAAAAACTGAATTACGTCTATAGTAAAAAAGAAGAGTTTTTAAACGTTCTTTCCCATGGTTTTGGGTTGGTACTTTCTCTGATTGCATTTCCTTTTTTACTCATAAAAGGGTTTGCATATAACGGTTTTTGGAAGCCAACGAGTTTTGTTATTTATGGACTCAGTTTGATTCTTCTCTATGCCGCTTCTACATTTTATCACGCAGCCAAAAACCCTATGATTAGGAGAAAGTTAAATATTTTTGATCATGCAGCAATTTATGTTTTAATTGCAGGAGGTTATACTCCTTTTTGTTTGGTTGCTTTAGACTCCTCTTTAGGTTGGTATGTGTTTATTTTTGTTTGGCTTTTTGCACTTGTCGGAATAGTTCTAAAATTATTTTTTACAGGAAAATACGACAAACTGTCTACAGCAATGTATCTGCTAATGGGGTGGCAAGTTGTTTTCTTTGCAAAACCATTGGCAAATAGTTTATCTGAAAATGGGCTTTATTTATTAATTTTGGGAGGTATTTTTTACACCATAGGTGCCATTTTGTATTCCTTAAAAAAGCTCCCTTACAATCATGCTATTTTTCATTTTTTTGTTTTATTAGGCAGTTTAAGTCACTTTTTGAGTATTTATTTTTTAGATTAAAGCAGTGTTTTTTATTCCCAATCTTTAAATGGAACTTTACTTAGTTTTGAGTTGTAGTATTTCTCATTACCTGTAACCTCTTCCCCAATCCAAAGGGGTTTTTGAAAGGTTTCGGCTTCATCTTTCAATTCTATTTCTGCAACAATTAATCCTAGATTGTCTCCAAAAAACACATCAATTTCAAAAACATGTTCCTCGTTTTTTACATAAAACCTCGTTTTTTCGATGCTTGTAGGTTCACATAATAGCAACAATTCTTCAGCGTCAAGAATGTCAATTTCCTTTTCCCACTCAAAGCGTGATGTTCCAGTAGCATTCGATTTTCCTTTTACGGTCATAAACGCCTTGTCGTCCATGATTCTAATTCGAACTGTTCTGTTTTTGTTGGAATTTAGATACCCCTGTTTTATTGTCTTTTTCGCAAAACAAGCCTTCTTAAAAGAATCGTTTTTCACTAAAAATTTTCGTTCGATTTCTACTGCCATTAAAAAGATTTTTAAGATGTACTAATGTATTTATTTTTCTCGTTATATAATAATAAATAAATATCTTTGATAGACGTATTTTCAGCATGAAAAAAATAACACTTTTATTCTTTTTAATATTTTCGTTTTCTGTTTTTGGACAAACGGACTATAGTGCTTCCTGGGAAGATTTTTATTCCTACAACAATGTAAAAGATTTTGTTAAGGTGGATGCCGTTATTTATGCATTGGCAGATAATGCTGTTTTTACCTACAATATCAATTCGAAGGAGATTCAAAAATTTTCTTCAATACAAGGCCTTTCTGGTGAAACTACATCGTCTATTTATTACAGCGCTGCTTTTCAACGATTGGTAATTGGTTACCAAAACGGTTTGATTGAAGTTGTAGACAATGATGGTAGCATCACGATTTCTTCTGATATTGTGAGTTTTAATCAAAACGGAGCAAAAAGCATCAATCATATTTCAGAATATAATAACAAATTATATTTTTCAACTCCCTTTTCAATTGTTGAGTATGATATCGAAAACTTAGAATTTGGAGATACTTTTTTTATCGGCAATAACTCGAGTGATGTAGGTGTTAATGAAACCCTCATTTTTAATGAAACCATATATGCCGCTACGGATGATGGAATTTTTTCTGCGGAGATTAACAATGATTTGCTTATTGATTTTAATTTCTGGGAACAACGTTATGTAGGCACACGTTTTAAGGCAATTAGTGTTTTTAATGATAAAATTTATACCACTATAGACACCGAACTATTCCTTGTGAATGGTGCCAATTTGGTTTCACAAACCAATTTTTTTCAATCCATAAAAGGATTAAAAAACACCGCTACTCATTTGTCGGTTGCTTTAAATAAATCCGCAAGTGTTTTTGACTTAAACATGAATTTGGTTGCAACGATTACAACAACTTCCGATTTCGATTTCACGCTAAATACCTCATTGGTTGCAGGTAATGATATCTATTTAGCGACGAAAGAGTTCGGTATTTTAAAAACGACCTTCACGTTACCTTTCGATTTTTTAGAGATTCACCCAGAAGGTCCTTTGTCCAATGAAGTTTTTTCCATAGATGCTAATAACGATCATTTATGGATTGTGTATGGAGGGTACAATACGACGTACACGCCAGTTCGAAAAAAGCAAGGATTTTCTCATTTTAATGGAGAAGACTGGGTAAACACTCCGCACAACGCAACCTTACCGCATGATCTGGTCGATGTAACTATTGATCCGAACAATGAAAACAAGGTATACATTAGTGCCTTGGGCGTCACTAATGATCTCAATGTAATCCCAACGGGTGGTTTGCTTGTGGTGGAAAACGATGTGATTACGCAAACCTACAACCACTTAAACAGCTCATTTGAACCGATTTCCGTTTCTTTACCCACGATCAATATTCGAGTTAGTAGTGCTGCAATCGATGCCTCAGGAAATCTTTGGGCAACCAACTATCAAACAGCTGAAGAATTAAAAAAATTATCTGCAAATGGTCAATGGAGCTCTGTAGATTTAAGTAGTATTAAAACTTCTACTGCTGCGGGTTTAAATGAAGTGGTCATAGACCGTAGCAATAGCGTTTGGATTGGTAGCCGAAGAAATGGGGTCTATGTTTACAATGAAAGTGGTAACCGAAAAATAGCTTTAAATACGGGGGTAGATTCTGGGAACTTACCTGATTTAAATGTAAGAACAATTGCTGTTGATAGAAATAATAGGGTTTGGTTAGGGACAAAGTCTGGCTTAGTCGTTTTTAACAATGCTGCCAATGTGTTTGAGGTAGATTCTCCTGATGAGGCTGCAACACCAGTAATTATTTTAGACGATGGTGTCGCTAAAAAATTATTAGGAGATCAAACAATCAATACGATTGCTATTGATGGGGCAGAGAACAAATGGTTTGGTACAGATAGCGGCGGTGTTTTATATACCAATCCTAGCGGACAAAATACCTTGGCGAATTTTAATAAAAACAATTCCCCACTACCTTCGAATACAATTTTAAAAATTAAAGTCGACAATAATAACGGAAAGGTCTATTTTGCTACGGACAAAGGGATTGTTGCTTATAATAGTAATGTTGCCCCTTTTGGCGTTTCACTAGGAGCTGTTTATGCGTATCCAAATCCCGCACTAATAAATCATGAAATCATTACCATAGACGGTAGAAATGGTACACATTTACCAAAAGGCACCAATGTAAAAATCATAGACATTGCAGGGAATTTAGTATATGAAACCAATGTTGTAGAAGGAGAACAATTGCAAGGAGGAAAGGTGGTTTGGAATAAAAAAAATCTCGCAGGGAATGCTGTGTCTTCTGGAATCTACATTGTTTTATTATCAAATGATGACGCTTCAGAAACGTCCATCACAAAAATTGCAATTGTAAATTAATGGCAGTTTTAACCTCCAAAGCAATCGTATTAAGTGCTTTAAAATATAGTGAGTCTAGTTTAATTGTGAAATGTTATACTGAAAAATTGGGAGTAAAAACCTATTTAATTCGTGGCGTTTTAAAAAACAAAAAAGGACCGATAAAAGCGGCTTATTTCCAGCCACTCACCCAACTTACTTTAGAAGCAAATCACAAGCAAAAATCAAATCTTCATTCACTGAAAGAAGTCCATATTTCTCACCCTTATAAATCAATTCATACAGATATTGTAAAGCAATCAATTGTATTGTTTTTATCTGAAATATTATCGAGTAGCATTCAAGAAGAAGAAGAAAATACGGTTTTGTTTGAGTATCTCGAAACAGCATTTTTATGGTTGGATGCGCATGATAAAATTGCAAATTTTCATTTGTTATTTTTGTTAAACTTAACTCGATTCTTAGGGTTTTATCCAGACCTTGTTGATCAAGAAACAGCAACTAGTTTTAATTTGGCCGAAGGCAGTTTTTCAAATGAGTTTACGGATAAAAATTCTATTGTAAAGACAAATTTAGTGCTCTTTAAAACCCTGTTAGGCATAAATTTTGATGAGATAGAAGAAGTGTTATTTAGCAAACAAGAAAGACAGGCACTTTTGCAGATCATAATTCGATATTTTGAATTACATTTGGATGGCTTTAGAAAGCCAAAATCCCTAACAATTTTAGAAACTGTATTTAGTTAATGAGAGCATTATTTTTTATTTTTTTAATTGGCTTTAGCTTTAATAATTTTTCTCAAGAGGTTAAGGTTTTAGATAAGGAAACGGGTAAAACCGTTAAAAACGTTACTATTTATAACGAAAATCAAACGATAACACTTACGACAAGTAAGAACGGAACAGCCGATCTTTCTTCTTTGAAGAATTCAGAATTTATTTATTTTTCTCATCTTTCATATGCTCTTTTTAAAATAAAAAAAGAGGACTTAAAAACTACTAATTATACGTTTTTTTTAACAAAAGAATCTGAACAATTAGACGAAGTGGTACTCTCTGTTTTTAAAAACAAACAGAAAAGTAATCGAATTGCTGAGCAAGTGGCTGTTTTGTCACAAAAAGAGATCCGCAAAATTTCACCACAAACTTCTGCAGATTTATTGGCAACAATTCCAGGGATCAAAGTACAGAAATCTCAGTTCGGTGGTGGTAGCCCCGTGCTTCGTGGTATGGAATCTAACCGAATTTTATTGGTGGTAGATGGTGTTCGAATGAACAATGCAATTTATCGAAAAGGACATTTACAGAATGCAATTTCAATAGCTCCAAATCAATTAGATAGAACAGAGGTTGTTTTCGGACCTTCTTCTGTAATTTATGGTTCGGATGCTTTGGGAGGTGTGATTCATTATTATACAAAAACACCAAAATTATCAGATGAAACAAAAGTGAAAACTGATTTTTTTACTCGTTTTTCGGGTGTTAATAATGAAATTACTTCAAATGTTTCAGTTGCTTTAAGTTTTAAGAATTGGGCTTCTTTTACAAGTGTTTCTTATAGTGATTTTGGAGATTTAAAAATGGGGAAGAAGCGTTCTCATGGTTTCGATGATTGGGGGAAAGTTTTTTATTTTTCAGAAAATAGTAATGGCACTTTCCGCGAAAACCCAACCTTAAATACAGAAGCGAATCTTCAGAAAAATACCGGTTATATGCAAACCGATGTTTTGCAGAAATTTTATGTCCCACTATCAGAAAATACAGAATTAAAATTAAATATTCAATACTCTAAATCGTCGAACATTCCACGGTTTGATAGATTATCAGAGTTAACAGACCCAACAAATAGTGCTTCTTTAAAGTTTGCGGAATGGTATTATGGTCCTCAAGAACGTTTTCTGTTCTCACCACAATTACTCCTCAATCCCAATAAAAAGTGGTTGCAGAAAGGGAGCATTACTTTTGCGTATCAAAATATTAAAGAGAGCCGAATACAACGTAAATTTGGAAGCTTAGACCGCTCTTATAGAAATGAAATGGTCAATCTTTTCAGTGTAAATGGTGATTTTTCTGTACCACTTAAAGAGAATCAAAAACGAATATTAACCTATGGCTTTGAACTTGCTTACAATGATGTAACATCAAACGCTTTAGGTAAAACACTCGCTGTTTCTAACGACGAGGTTACAGGATTTTCTGACGACTTTTTAGTGCAATCGCGCTACCCAGACGGAGGGAGCAACTATTTAAGTTCAGCCATTTATCTAGGGTATCGACAAGATATAAGCGCCAAGGCGACCTTAAACACGGGGGTTCGTTTTACAAACACCCATTTACAAGCCAATTGGATCGATCAAACATTTATTACTTTACCAGACCCAAGTATCACCATAGCCAATGCTGCAATAACAGCAACGTTGGGTTATGTATACAAACCTTCCAAAAACTGGCAAATAAACAGTGTTTTGTCCTCTGGTTTTAGAGCCCCAAATATTGATGATGTTGGTCGTGTTCGAGAAAAATCTGGGAACATTACCATTCCAAATATCTATGTAGCACCCGAATTTGCTTACAGTGCAGAATTTGGGCTACAGAAATATTTCAACAATCGTCGTTTTAGAATTGGAGGAAACGTTTTTTATACACTCTTGGACAACTACATTCAAAGAGACTTTGTTTATGCTCCTGATGGCAGTAACCTACAAGTGGCATTTGACGGTGAATTTGGAAATGCTGTGAGTAACCAAAACAAAGGAAGAGCTTATATTACAGGATTTACATCAAGTTATTTGGGAAAAATTTCAAACCGATGGAATACTTCAGGGTTCATTACATATACAAAAGGGAGGACCTATGATACCAAAGAACCCCTCTCTTCGATTCCTCCTTTGTTCGGCCAGTTTGAAGTGAATTATAAAATCGGAAAATTAGAATTGGGCGCTGATTTTAGATTCAATAGTAAAAAGAATATCGAAGATTTTAACTTTACAGAAGGCATCGATAACCACGATTTAACTCCGATTATTGATTCAAATGCAACCAACGACGAATTCAAGTATTATGGTTCTCCAAGTTGGAATACATTAGGATTTAACGGGCGATATTCGTTCAATGACACGCTCTCCTTTCAAGCAAGAATAGCAAACTTATTTGATGAACATTATATTGAGTTTGCCTCTGGAGTTTCTGCTCCTGGTAGAAACATTTCTGTTTCCTTTTTGGCTACCTTTTAGTCTTTAATTTTTTTCCCTCATCATCATATAACTCAGAAATTGATTTCTCTGTTTTTATAATGCAAACGACAAGTGTTAACATCACCAAGACCATTGGCTCCCAGCTGATGGCTCCTTTGGCTAAAGAAGCAAAAAGGAGTCCTGCCAAAAATGAAAATCCAGCGTATACAATAAGGTTTTTATTAAATGTTGCATTTGCAAAATTCCAAATCTCATTATTTTGCATGGTTCTGTAGGTTCTATAGCCATACAACTTATTGATTTTCTTTGGTGGAAATTTCCAGAAAAGAATACTTACAAAAAACAGCAAACCGTTTGTGGTTAAAACATAGGTAAATGCATCCATCGTATTAAATTTTTATTATTTATAAAAGGCTCATAAACAGTTTCTACTGCAATATGAACGGAATTACTTTCTTTTAGGGCGAATCAAACCTTCTTGAGCAAAAGATGCAATTAATCGACCATCTCTTGTAAATAAATTTCCTTTTGAGAGTCCCCTTGCTCCAAAAGAATTGGGAGATTCAGAAGAAAATAACATCCAATCATCAAAATCAAAATCTCTGAAAAACCACATGGAATGATCTAAGCTTGCCGTTTGCAAATTGCCGAAATTGGCTTTGCTTGCATTTGGATTTATTGCCGAATTTAAGACATTGTAATCGGAGATGTAAGTGAGAATTTGCTGTTTTGTCTGAAGGTCTAAACCTTTAGATCCTCCTTTTAATTTAAACCAAATTTTGTCTTCCGCAGGCAAATCTTCTGGATCTAAAGGGTTTGGTATTACTGTTGGTTTAAATTCGATAGGTCTTTCAATGCTTAAAAATGCTTTCATATTTTTTGGAATAAAGTCTCCAAACTGCTCTACCATTTCACTCCAGCTAATTAATTCTTCGGGTTGTTTTATGTCTGTTTCTATTGCTTTTTGGTGCGTATACCCTTCCTCTATTTTATGAAAAGAAGCAGCTAAAATAAAAATTGTTACTTCATTTTGTGTTGCTTTTACACGTCGAGTAGAAAAACTTCCACCATCTCGCATTTCTTCAACTTCAAAAATAATTGGGACATCTAATTTTCCTGCTTCTAAAAAATAGGAGTGCAAAGAATGCAGAATACGCTCTTTTGGCACTGTTCTGTTTGCTGCATTTAAAGATTGTGCTAAAACTTGTCCTCCGAAAACATGAGGGCTTCCTATAGTTTCGCTAACTCCCTTAAAGGTGTTTGCCCCTATTTTTTCTAAGTTTAATAAAGTAATTAAATCATTAACGTTTTTCATTTTCAGTTACTTTTTTAAAAGGAAATTTTTGATGAAAAGGGGTAGGTTCAATTTTTTGTAAAAATAACCTTAAAATTCTATTTTTGATTGATTTTTTATGACGAATATACATTGTTAAGTCTTGCGGAATAGCACCGATAGAACTTTTAATTTCGCTAGCAGTTCTTCCGAAATTTAAAACCTTTATTCTCTTTTGGATGGCGATTTTTATGTAGTCGTATAGCATTCTTTGGTAGATTGCATACTCTTTGTTTAATAGATAATCTATACCTACAAAATGGGCATCCAAAGAATTTTGATTGATGATTCCAGACATAAATCCAACCACTTTTCCATTTAAAAAATAGGCTTTAAGTAGATAGTTGTCTTTTAGTTTTTCTTTTAAATGAATGTAGGTTTCTAAGTTAAAGTTCCCCAAATTAAAATCAGCTTTTGAAGAAACCTTTTTATAGAGGGCCGTCATTTCTGGGAGCAGTTCTTCAATATTTTCTAGTGTAATATCTTCTATTTTCAGCGTTGCACTTCGTTGCATTGCTTTTTTTGCTTTTACCCTAAATTTCGTCTTTAATGCAGCGAGATAGTCATCAAAAGTTTGCCAATTTTCGGCTAAGTTTAAAAGCATGTTGGGTGCTACTAAAAACGGGCTGTAATTATAATCTTTTAAAGAGTCTGTAATGGATAAAGATTCATTTATAAAATCTTTTATTAAGAAGAAATTTACTTCTTTTTTTAAAGTTGGATTCCTATTCACAAAATGTAAGATTGCTTTGTCAACCTCCTTTAGGATTGTTTTTTTATTTTGATTTTTTTCGATAAAAACACCGTGTTCTCCGCTAACAAAGGTGTTGCCACAAATTAATAATTTTAGAGGTTTTTTCTTCGGAAACAAATTCAGTTTCCGACCAACATTTTTAACTTTTCGAACTAAAACTTCTAAGTCATTTTTGATGTCATCAATATAGAAATCTACAAATTGAAGTGAAGCAAAAGCGATTGGATTTTTTTTTACGTCCAACAGAACAACATAAGTAAACTTGATTTCTGAGTTGTTTTCTTCTAGAGAACGTAAGAAGTCTTTGTGGAAATAAAGATTTTCTTCACAATTTAACTCTTCCCAGATTTCTTCAGAAATTTCTGATACAGACGAAAAGTACAGGGCATTATTTGTGTTTGTACAAGGTTTCAAATGATTTCATATTTGGGTTCAACATTATTGCTTTTTCTAATGTGCAAAGTTCCGTTTTCTAGGGTTACGATTCGCTATTTAATGCAACTAATTTCATTGTATTTAAATCATTTTTCAATGCCCTATTCAAAATTTTACAATGAAGCATTATTTCTTTTTTAGAAACATAAAGATGCTTAAAAAAATCGGTATGATAAAATAACAGATTCTCTAACTAAATCAGGTGCAAACAATTTTAGTGTAGCATTCAAAAAAAAGTATATTTGTCGTCTATTCAAAACTCTTGCTTAAAGAAAAAAGCTCAATTTACAAATTATGAGAAATATATTATTATCTATTCTAGGCTTGCTACTTATTGGAGGTGCTATTATTGGCGGGAACATTATTGTTCAAAAAAACAATCAACCAAAACCAACATTTAAAAGGGAAATAAAAACCGTTTTTGTAGAAAATGTTGTCAATAAAGAGATCCCTGTTTTATTATCTGCAAAAGGGAATTTGATCGCTAAAACTAAAATTGATATTTTTTCTGAAGTTCAAGGCGTTTTAGAAAGCTCAAAGAAAGCCTTTAAGGCGGGAACAAAATACAATAAAGATGAAACCCTTTTGCGTATTAATAGCGATGAATTCTATGCAAGTTTACAAGCGCAAAAGAGTAATTTAAGTAATCTGATTACTGCGATCTTGCCAGATATTCGATTAGATTATTCAACTGAGTTTAAGAAATGGGAACGCTATTTAAAAGCATTTGATATGAATAGCCCAATACCTAATTTACCTGACTTTTCATCAGATAAAGAAAAATATTTTGTCTCAGGAAGAGGTGTTTTAACAGCCTATTATGCCGTTAAAAACTTAGAGGTTCGGTATAAAAAACATCAAATAAGAGCCCCATTTTCTGGGGTTTTAACAGAAGCATTGGTCACACCAGGATCACTTGTTCGAGTTGGACAACGTTTGGGCGAGTTTATTGATCCAAGTATTTATGAAATGGAAGTTGCTATTAGTGTACTCTATTCAGATTTCTTGCAAGTAGGCAAGTCGGTAAGGCTCACAAATTTAAACAAAACGAAAACGTATACAGGAAAATTAATACGTGTAAATGGGAAAGTAGATCAAACATCTCAAACGATCAAAGCGTTTATAGAGGTGCAACATCCAGATTTACAAGAAGGAATTTATTTAGAAGCAATTATGGTTGCAAAGTCAGAAAGCAATGCGATCGAAATACCTAGAAAATTACTGGTCGATAATCGCTCGGTATACTTGATAAAAAATGACAGCATTTTAACACTCACGGAAATTAATCCAGTTTATTTTGGTGCAGAAAAAGTGATTATTAAGGGATTATCAAATAACACTAAAATTCTTTCGCAAACTTTGCCAGGTGCTTTTGATGGCATGATCGTAAAAATCAACAAAAAGAAATAAGCCATGCGGAAAATCATTACTTATTTTATCAAGTATCCTGTTGCTGTAAACGTCATTATATTAGCATTTCTTATTTTTGGAATTCTAGGAGCTATTGGCTTAAAATCCTCATTTTTCCCTTTAACAGATTCTCAATTAATTAGAATTAACTTGGTATATCCAGGAGCATCTCCAGCGGAAATGGAAGAAGGTGTTGTCCTTAAAATAGAAGACAATTTAAAAGGAATTGTAGGTGTTGAGCGAGTAACTTCTATTTCAAAAGAAAACACGGCAAGCGTAAATGTTGAGGTTGAAAAAGGAAAAAACATAGATGTTGTATTGTCGGATGTAAAAAATGCAGTAGATCGAGTTCCTTCTTTCCCTTCTGGCATGGAGCCTCCTGTGATTGCAAAAGTGGAAAGCATAAGACCCACGATTAGTTTTACAATTAGTGGAGAAAATGTTTCCCTAAAAGGCTTAAAACAATATGCAAGAAATATAGAAAATGATATTCGTGGAATCGACGGCATTTCGCAGGTTGCTATTTCTGGTTATCCAGATGAAGAGATAGAAATTGCTCTTCATGAAAACGATTTAAGAGCCTATAATTTATCGTTTACAGAAGTTGCCACTGCCATTAGAAATTCTAATATTTTAATCACAGGAGGGAATATTAAAACCGCTGAAGAAGATTATTTAATTAGAGCAAGCAATCGTTCTTATTATGGAATAGAGCTTCAAAATCTCATTGTTAGAACAGAAACCAACGGAACTATTATTCGTTTAAAAGATATTGCAACCTTAAGAGATACCTGGTCAGAAAATCCAGACAGGTTGTATTTTAATGGCAATTTAGCGATTGATATTACCGTAAGTAACACGAACAATGAAGATCTTATTTCTTCTGCAGACAAAATTAAAGAATACATTCATAAATACAATCAACAACAGCAAAATATTCAGTTAAGTGTTACTAGTGATAGAAGTATCACTTTAAATGACAGGACCTGGCTTTTAACCAAAAATGCAATTTCTGGCATCTTATTAGTGTTATTTTTTCTGGCGTTGTTTTTAAATTTAAGATTGGCTATTTGGGTTGCCTTTGGATTGCCTGTAGCGTTTTTAGGAATGTTTGTTTTTGCCGCACAATTTGGAGTTACCATCAATGTTTTGTCACTTTTCGGAATGATCATCGTTATTGGTATTTTGGTAGATGATGGTATTGTGATTGGAGAAAACATTTACCATCATTACTACGACCTTGGGAAATCAAAGATTCAAGCAGCAATCGATGGAACCCTGGAAGTTATCCCACCAATTGTATCTGCAATATTAACTACAATCATAGCTTTTTCAACCTTCTTTTTTGTAGATGGTAGAATAGGAAGTTTCTTTGGGGAAGTTTCTACTATTGTAATCCTAACGTTAACAGTTTCTTTAGTAGAAGCATTAATCATTTTACCAGCACATATCGCACACTCTAAGGCGTTAGATCGAAAAAAATTAGATAAAACTAAGCCTCAAAAAACGAATAAATTTGATGCTTTTTTTAAGAAAACGAATAAGAAAGCAGATGTCTTATTATCAAAATTTAGAGACCATTATTATGTTCCGCTTTTAAAATTCTCATTAAATAATAAGTTTTTTGTTTTTTGTGTTTTTGTTGCCACGCTTTTAATTAGTTTTTCAGCCTTAAAAGGAGGTGTTATTAAAAGTTCATTTTTCCCAAGAATTGCAAGTGATCGTATTCAGATTACCTTAAACATGCCACAAGGAACGAATGAAAAAATTACAGACTCTGTAATTTCTTTAATTGAAGAAAAAGCCTGGTTGATCAATAAAGAATACACAGAAAAACAGACAGATAACCAGCAAGTTATCGTAAATGCAATTAAAAGAGTCGGCCCCGGAAGTGCAAATGCAACTCTTACTATTAATCTTTTGCCTGGAGAAATGCGTGATTTTTCTGCACCAGAAATTACAAATGCCATTCAGGAAAAAGCAGGAGAAATTTATGGAGTAGAAAGTTTAATTTTTGGCTCTGGAGGTAATTTTGGTGGAAGTCCAGTAGCTGTTTCTTTACTGGGAAACAACATTGCAGAACTAAAGGCCGTAAAAGAAGAATTAAAACAAGTATTAGAAAACAACCCTTTGTTAAAAGATGTAACCGACAATGATCCGGCAGGTATTAAAGAGGTTCGCATTCAACTAAAAGATAATGCTTATTTATTGGGTTTAAATTTACAGTCAATAATGACGCAAGTCCGAAACGGATTCTTTGGGTTTCAAGCACAACGTTTTCAGCGGGGTCAAGACGAAATTAAAGTTTGGGTTCGTTATGATAAGAAAGATAGATCATCTATTAAAAATTTAGATGATATGCGCATTCTAACCCCTGCAGGAATAAGAATTCCTTTTTCTGAAATTGCCAGTTATACTATAGAAAGAGGTGATATTGCAATCAATCATTTAGAGGGGAAACGTGAAATTCAAATTAAAGCAGATTTAAAAGATTTATCGGCAAGCGAAACGGATATTCTAGAGGATATTAAAACCAACATTATGCCCGATATTTTGTCTAAATATCCAACAGTTTCTCCTCTGTATGAGGGGCAAAATAGGGAGGCAAAGAAAACAACAGATTCTCTTGGAAAGGTGGGTTGGATTGTTTTAGGGCTTATTTATATTGTGATTGCGTTTACTTTTCGTTCCTATTCACAGCCTATTTTATTAATTGTAATGATTCCTTTTAGTATGATTGGGGTTATTTGGGGACATTATGTGCACGACTTTGCCATTGGAATTTTATCCTTTTTAGGAATTATTGCTTTGATTGGTATTATGGTCAATGATGGATTGGTTTTGATCGGGAAGTTTAACACCTATCTAAAAGAGGGAATGAAATACGATGCCGCATTGATTGCCGCAGGGAAAACTCGTTTTAGAGCCATTTTCTTAACCTCTTTAACAACAGTTGCAGGGCTAGCTCCTTTAATTTTTGAAAAAAGTAGGCAAGCACAATTTTTGATTCCAATGGCAATTTCTATTGCTTATGGAATTGCCATTGCAACGGTCTTAACTTTGGTGATGCTACCAATATTATTATCATTTTCAAATACACTAAAAGTAGTGGTGAAATGGTTAATAGTAAACAGAACCGTCACCAAAGAAGAAGTAGAAAGAGCCATTATTGAATCTAAATTTGATGAAAATGAAATTTAAAAAAACCATTATTTTAGCCTTTATTCTTACTGTAAATTTGCAAGGATTTTCGCAAGAAGTACTCACAAAAAAAGAAGCGCTAAGAATTACGTTAGCTAATAACTTTGGAATTAAAATTGCGAATAACAATTTAGAAACCGCAAAGAATAATTCCAGTATTTATAATACGGGTTTATTGCCGACAGCCACGCTTTCTTCTGGAGCCAGTTTTAGAAGAGACAACCAAACAATTACCCGTCAAGATGCGAGTGCTACAAGTATTTCTGGAGCGATTACAAAATCATACAATGCATCTGTAAACCTAAATTATATTCTTTTCGATGGTTTGGGTAGAAAGTACAATTATCAGCAATTAAAAGAAACCTATAATTTAACAGCCCTTCAAGCTAAAGAGACTATTGAGAACACATATGTACAGTTGTTTACCACATATTTTCAGATAGCAAGACTCTCTGAAAATAAAAATAATTTAACCGAAGCACTTTCCATTTCTAAGAGAAGATTACAACGCGCTACCTATCAATATGAATATGGTCAATCTACCAAATTAGATTTGTTAAGTGCGGAAGTGGATGTAAATAACGATCGTCTTAATTTAATCAATGCCGTCCAGCAATTAAGCAACGCAAAACGAGGTTTAAACCTTATTTTAGGGGTCGAAAAAGAGGTTGTTTACGATGTTGAAACGGAGGTTGATTTTAACGAATTTCTAAATCTGAAGGAACTGCAACAAAAAACAACAGCAAAAAATATCTCTTTAAAACAACGCGAGAAAAATATCGCTATTAGTGAGTTCAACATTAAAATAAGCAAAGCCAATTACTTACCTTCTTTAGGTTTGAACACCTCTTACGGGTGGAATCAAAGTGAAAATCCAGCCACCTCTTTTTTAGCTGGATCCACTTCTAATGGTTTGAATGCAGGACTAAGCCTGTCATGGAATTTATTTGATGGGGGAGCGACAAAAACGAGGGTTGCCAACGCAAAAATTGCTTTAGAAAATCAACAGATAGGCTTGGAACAACAAAAAGTAATTGTAGAAAATAATTTAAAAAATACTTGGGAGAATTATAAAAATCAACGATTTATTTTAAAAACGCAAGAATCCAATGTCTTAACGGCTAAAAATAATTTTGAAAGAACACAAGAACGCTACCAATTAGGGCAAGTTACTTCGATTGAATTTAGACAGGCTCAAATGAATTTTATCAGTTCAAAAGCTGCATTGAACAATGCAAAATTTGACGCAAAATTAATTGAAATTCAATTATTGCAATTGAGCGGAGATATTTTAAATGTAACTTTTTAGTACACCCTTTACACATGGATTTATCAGAAAAAGCTTGGGATAATCGGTATTTAAATAATGATATAGGATGGGATTTGGGAACCGTCTCTCCGCCATTAAAAGCCTATTTTGATCAATTAGAAAACAAGGAATTGAAAATTTTAATTCCAGGAGGAGGGAATGCTCATGAAGCAGAATATCTTTTTAATAGTGGTTTTGTAAATGTTTTTGTTGTTGATTTGTCCAAAACAGCAATTGATAACATAAAAAAAAGAATTCCAGAATTTCCTTCATCACACCTAATCTTAGGGGATTTTTTTGAGGTTGATGATGCCTTCGATTTAATTATCGAGCAAACATTTTTCTGTGCATTAAACCCAAATTTAAGAGAAAATTATGCGCAGAAAATGCACCAACTTTTAAAGGTAAAAGGCACATTGGCAGGATTGTTTTTTAGTGTTCCTTTGTATACAGATAGACCTCCATTTGGCGGTAATAAGAAAGAGTATTTGTCTTATTTTCAACCTTATTTCAAAATCCATGATATGGCTCCTTGTTACAATTCGTATTCAAAAAGAAATGGAAAAGAACTCTTCGTTAAATTAACAAAAAAATAATCGACGTCGATTGTTGTATTAAAAGAGCGTTTCGATTTATTTAAAAGCATTTAACCCCGTTACATCAAAACCAGTAATCAATAGATGAATGTCGTGCGTTCCTTCATATGTAATGACACTCTCTAAATTCATCATATGACGCATAATAGAATATTCCCCTGTAATTCCCATGCCTCCTAACATCTGTCTTGCTTCTCGGGCAATTTTAATTGCCATGTCCACATTGTTTCTTTTTGCCATTGAGATTTGAGCCGAAGTAGCCTTTCCTTCGTTTTTTAAAGTTCCTAATCTCAATGCTAATAACTGTGCTTTGGTAATTTCGGTAATCATTTCAGCTAATTTCTTTTGTTGTAATTGAAACTGCCCAATTGGTTTTCCAAATTGTTCTCGTTCTTTTACGTAACGTAAAGCCGTGTCGTAGCAGTCCATCGCAGCACCAATTGCTCCCCAAGCAATTCCAAAACGAGCTGAATCTAAGCAACCTAATGGCGCGCCCAATCCAGACTTGTTAGGTAATAGGTTTTCTTTTGGCACTTTTACATCGTCAAAAATAAGTTCACCAGTAGCCGAAGCTCGTAACGACCATTTATTATGTGTTTCCGGTGTAGAAAAACCTTCCATTCCGCGTTCTACAATTAATCCATGAATTCTTCCTTCCTCGTTTTTGGCCCAGACTACAGCCACTTTTGCAAATGGGGCGTTTGAAATCCACATTTTTGCTCCGTTTAAAAGATAATGATCTCCCATATCTTTATAATTTGTTGTCATTCCTCCAGGGTTTGAACCATGATTTGGTTCTGTTAAACCAAAACACCCCATCCATTCGCCAGTGGCTAATTTGGGTAAATATTTTTTGCGTTGTGCTTCATTTCCGTATTGAAATATTGGATACATTACCAATGATGACTGAACTGAGGCTGTAGAGCGAACACCAGAGTCTCCACGTTCTATTTCTTGCATGATTAATCCATAAGAAATTTGATCCAATCCTGCACCACCGTATTCTTCTGGAATATAAGGGCCGAAAGCTCCAATGTCTGCTAAACCTGCAATAATTTGAGTTGGAAATTCTGCTTTTTGAGCATAGTCCTCTATAATTGGAGATACATCGCGCTTTACCCAATCACGAGCAGCTTCACGAATTAACTTGTGCTCTTCCGTTAATAAATCATCAATATTATAATAATCGGGTGCTTGGAATAAATCTGGTTTCATAATTTTTATTGTAATTTTTAACAAATCTATCAAATATTGTTTAATATTTAACAATCTTATCTTAAAAATAATTACTTTTAATTAGAGTTAAAAATACGTATCTTTTTTAAAGTTAACGATTGGAAAATGATAAAAAGTTATTGTTTTCTTTTAAGTTTGTAAAGATGAAGCACACCTTAGGTAAATTGGAGCGATTAAAAAGTAAGAAACTAATTGAAAAATTATATGAGCAGGGAAATTCTTTGAAATCTTTTCCCTTAAGAATGGTGTATTTGCAAACAAAACACACTTCAGATTTTCCTGCTCAAGTAGGGGTTTCGGTCTCCAAAAGAAATTTCAAGTCGGCTGTAGACAGAAATCGAATCAAAAGATTGCTGCGCGAATCGTATCGTTTACAAAAAGAAATCGTTTATGATGATTTAGAAATCCCCTATGTTTTTATGATTTCGTATCTTGGTAAAGAAGAATTAAAGTACGAGGAAATCTATGCTAAAATGACCAAACTGCTAACATTGTTTATTACAGAAACTAAACTGAAAACCGATGCGCCTATTTAATTTTAAAAAGAGAACAGTTGTTGTTCTTATTGGAGTTACTCTTTTTTTGACGTACTCTTTTAAATCTAATTTTTTTGAAGTTGCCAAACAAATAGAGATTTACAATACGTTGTTTAAGGAGTTAAACATGTATTATATTGATGAGGTCAATCCTGCGGAATTAACAAATAAAGCAATTCAGAATACCTTAAAAGATTTAGATCCTTATACCAGTTTTTATGATGAACAGGCAGTAGAAGAGGCACGAATAAGACGTGCTGGAGAATATGGCGGTATTGGAGTTGCGGTATATTACACAAAGAAAGGAATTCAACTAAAAGAAATTTATAAAGGCTATGCTGCAGATCGTGCAAATCTGAAGGCTGGAGATATCATCATTTCTGTAGACGGGCAATCTCTAAAAGATATGGAGCGAGATCAATGCGCTCTCTTTTTAAAAGGAATTCCTAAAAGTACTTTTCAAGTTGAAATTGAGCGACAAGGCATTCTTATTAAAAAAGAATTAAGTAGAGATAAAATTATTATAAACCCTGTGCCTTTTGCAGAAATGATTGATTCTGAAACAGGATACATTACGCTTACACAATTTAGCGACAAAGCCTCTTTTGAAGTAAAAAAGGCTTTCCGTAAATTGAAGAAGTTAGGAATGACCAAATTGGTTTTCGACTTGCGTTCTAATCCCGGTGGATCTCTTTTAGAGGCCATTAATATTGCTAACTTTTTTCTTCCAAAAGGGAAGAAAATTGTTTCAACAAAAGCAAAAGTAAAAAAATGGAGCAATACCTATTTTAGCAAGAATGACCCTTTAGATCTAGAGATTCCCATTGTTGTTTTAGTAAACGGACGTTCAGCATCAGCATCAGAGATTGTGAGTGGTTCGTTACAGGATTATGATAGAGCTGTTATTTTGGGGCAGCGTTCTTTTGGGAAAGGATTGGTGCAGCGGTATCGAGAATTGACCTATGGAACCCAATTAAAAGTAACCATTTCGAAATACTATACACCCAGTGGTCGATGTATTCAAGAATTGGATTATGCAAATACAGATAAAAAAGGAAATGTCCCTAAGTTTTCAGATGCTGGAATCAATGCTTTTCAAACAGCAAATGGAAGAACGGTTTATGATGGTGGTGGTGTTTTACCCGATGTTGTTATTCAAACATCCAAACCAACTGCGGCCACCAAAAAGCTCTTAGCTTCTCGGACTATTTTTAATTTTGTAACGGAATATTATTATCAAAAAAAGCCGCTTACAGATTTGGAAACATTTCAATTTTCAAATTCAGTGTTTAAAGATTTTACTACTTATTTAAAAAAGGACACTGTTTTTGAAACTCAAGAAGAGCAGCTATTTAAAAAGGCGTACAGTTCGATTGCTAAAGAAAAAGAAACGAGTATTAACAAAGAATATCAAAAGATTCAAGAAGCACTTTTAGCAGATAAAATCAATGAAATTTCAAAAAACAAAGATCTTGTAGAGAATTTTCTAAAAGAAGCAATTTTAACACGATATTTTTATCAAGAAGGAGTTTACAAAAACAAGATAAAAGAAGACCGTGAAGTGTTGGAGGCAGTTCAGCTATTAAACCAATCTAAAAGGTATTTGAAAATCTTATCTGGGAAATAAAACAATCAAATGAGTATCTTCGCATAAATAAATTGAGCATGAAAGCACCAAAGAAAATAGAAAGAACCAGAGCGCAAGAGTCTACAAATGCCATAGAAAAACTATATATTTCTATGCGTCATTTATTTAGTAGAGGTTTTTACAAGCCGATGGGAATTTCTGGTGAAACTTTGCGTAAATCGTTACTACTTCTAAGACCAGAAATCTATGGTTCTATTGCGGAAGAAAGAGTCGAATTAAACGGACTTGTATATGTTATAGAACGCTTGCCAGAAGGGATCGAAGAGTGTCAATTTATTAACTTAACGGCAGACGAAGGATATAAAAACTCTCACTTTAAGACCATTATTCCTCCAAAAAGAAGAAGAAATTGTTATCGGATTGATAAAGATCAAATGAATATCGAGATTACCCGTGGGCGATCAGAAATTTATGATATTTTAACGCATCTTACTTTTTTGTTTATCGAATCTCACAAAATAAACGAACGTGTAAGTATTAATGGAGGAAAGGATTTTACACGGGAATGGAAAAACCTAGAAGCGGTTGTTTTGCTTCAAAAAGAAATATCGAATGAAGAACGAGAACTTACAATTGCTCACTTAGGAAATATTCTAGGAAGAACCTATAGTGAAGTTTCTAATGTATATCATACGTTTGCAACGGATGAAAATCCGCACCGATTTTTTCAATTAATTTACTGGTTGGGGAAATTGGCCATTAACGAAGCCAATGATGGAGAAAAACGTTCTGTAACCTTCAGTTCTGTTTTAATAGAAGAAATTGGACATCATATTTATGGTGATGTTTGGGCAGACAACATTAAAAAAACGCTTTTAGAAAATAATTTAATTCACAAACCTATACACATTATCAGTGCAAACATGCACAGTGTGCTAAATTCTATTTATGCAGAAAAAGCACTGCCAAAGGAAGCTAAAAAGACCAAAAACTTTGAACTCTTTGAGCTGATGAGTGCTTCCAATAGCAAGCCTTTGCAAAAAACAGTGAAAGATTTTGCCTCTAAAAATGGACTGATTTATTTAAAAGATACATCTGGCACTAATATAAATGTACAAATTATTGATACGAGTAAAATAAATGTGGATGTAACAACGTTTACAAAGGGAAATTCTGAAGAAGAGTCTCCTGTAATTATTGTAATGGATTATGCTTTTGGAGAACAAGCCTATGAAACTATGGATGAATTGTTAAAACCATACAAGTCAAAAAGTGGAGAAATTCACTTAAATGTTCAATCGATTTCAATCATGGGGAAAGCAGGTATTTTAGAAGGTGGAAAAGGAGATATTATGATTCCTTCTGCTCATATTTTTGAGGGCACCGCAGACAATTATCCTTTTAAAAATGAATTGATAAAAGAAGATTTAGAAGGTTTTGGTGTTCAGGTTTTTGACGGAACCATGGTCTCTGTTTTAGGAACTTCTTTACAGAATAAGGATTTATTAAAGTTTTTTCACGACTCTACCTGGAATGTCATAGGTTTAGAAATGGAAGGAGCCCATTATCAAAAAGCAATTCAATCTGCTTCTAAAATAAGAGGTAATATTTCAGAAGATGTAAAAGTCAGGTATGCTTATTACGCATCAGACAACCCTTTAGAGACTGGAGCAACATTGGCCTCTGGTGGGTTAGGAATGACAGGCGTTACACCCACCTATGCAATTACAAAAAGAATTATAGAACAAATTTTTAACAGTTAGAAAAAGAAATAAACAAAAATAACGATGGCAACTAATCAACAAAACAAGGAAGAAGAAGTAGATTTAGGATCTTTATTTGCAATTATCGGAAAAGGATTCTCTAATTTATTTCACTGGATCGGTAAAATTTTTAAAGGAATTTTTCACTTTATAATTTCTATTTTACTTTTTTTAAAGCAACATATTCTACCCATTGGGATTGCAGGAATCCTTGGTTTAATACTTGGTGTTTTTTTAGAGCTTAAAAATCCAAAAAGGTATTCTTCAGACTTAGTTTTACAAACTAATTTTAAAAGTTCAAGACAACTTTATGATAATATTGATTTTTACAATAGTCTTGTAAAACAAAAAGATACGTTAGGTCTCGAACAAACCTTTGGATTGGATAAACAAGCTGCTGCTTCCTTAAAAAAATTCACCATAACTCCCATTATAAACCAAAACGATATTATTTCGGGGTATGATGAATTAATTTTAAAGTCAGATACAGCTACGGTAAGGAGTTATGAATTTGAAGATTTTAAAAAATCTTTTTCGGATTATGATTATAAATTACATGAAATTACGGTCGTTGCTGAGACAAACAATATTTTTAAAGCAGTGGGGGATGTAATTATCACTTCAGTTGTAGATAATGACTATTTCAAAACATTAAAGAATATTACAAATGAAAATTTAAATCGATTAGATTCTAGATATCGTCAAAATTTAGTACAAATAGATTCTTTTGGAAAAGTGTTCATGCAAGTATTATTAGCAGATTCAAAAAAAGTATCTACGGGGACCAATATTGATTTTGCAGGAGAAAATAGATCTTCAAAAGAAATAGAGCTTTTTTATACAAATCAAAGGATCAACGAACTTTTAGATGAAGTTACAGCAGAAAAATTAGAAAAAAATCAAATTATCAACATTGTTTCCAATTTTGAACCTATTGGAAAAGAATTAAATGGAGTGACAGAAAATAAAGCATTTCAGTTCGCGGTATTATTTGCTTTGGCATGTATCTTAGGATTACTGTTCTTAAAGTTGAATGCTTATTTAGATAACTATAAAAAATAATATAAGAATGCAGACAATTCTTATCACTGGAGGCGCCGGATTTATTGGGTCCAATTTTATTCCTTTTTTCTTAAGTGCAAATACGAATTTTAAAGTGGTTAACCTAGATCTTTTAACCTATGCCGGTGATTTACAGAATTTACATGCAGTTGAAAAAAATACCAGGTACACCTTTGTGAAAGGAGATATTTGCGATCGAAAATTAGTAGAAAATCTCTTTCAAAAGTATAATTTTAACGGAGTCATTCATTTTGCTGCGGAATCACATGTAGACAACTCGATAAAAAGTCCGGATGCCTTTGTGAAAACAAACGTTTTTGGAACCTTCAATGTGTTGGATGTTGCAAGAAATTTTTGGATGCATGGGCCCAATCAATACAAAAAAGGCTTTAAATCTAGCCGCTTTCATCATATTTCAACAGATGAAGTCTACGGTAGCTTGGGCGAATCGGGTCTTTTTACAGAGCAAACTCCGTATGCACCAAATAGCCCTTATAGTGCTTCAAAAGCAAGTTCAGATTTTTTAGTGCGAAGCTATTTTCATACCTATGGAATGAATGTGGTAACGACTAATTGTTCGAACAATTACGGCCCCAAACAACATGCTGAGAAGTTGATTCCGACTATTATAAGAAAAGCAATTTCAGGAGAAGCGATTCCTATTTATGGTGATGGGAAAAACATTCGAGATTGGCTGTATGTTGAAGATCATTGCAAAGGGATCAATTTAGTATTCCAACAAGGAAAAGCGGGTCAAACCTACAATATAGGGGGTAAAAATGAAAGAGATAACTTATCCATTGCAACTACAATTTGTAAAATATTAGATGAATTAAAACCTAAAAAAAACACTTACAAAGAACAAATTACTTTTGTTCCAGACAGGGCGGGTCACGATTTTAGATATGCAATTGATGCGACGAAAGTGGAAAAAGAATTACATTGGAGTGCAGATGAAAATTTTGAATCTGGAATTAAAAAAACCATCGATTGGTATTTAAAAAAAGAACAATAAAATGAAAGGAATTGTTTTAGCAGGAGGGTCTGGTACCCGTTTATACCCTTTAACCATGGCATTTAGTAAACAATTAATGCCCGTGTATGACAAACCCATGATTTACTATCCGATATCGGTGCTTATCCTAGCTGGAATTAGAGAAATTTTAATCATTTCCACACCTAGTGATTTGCCAAATTTCAATAAATTATTGGGAGATGGTAAGCAATTAGGATGTGAATTTTCGTATGCCATTCAAGATAAACCAAACGGATTGGCAGCTGCTTTTATAATTGCAGAAGAATTTATAGGTACGGAAAAAGTAGCTCTTATTTTAGGCGATAATATTTTTTATGGATCTGGCTTGCCTAAGTTATTAAAACAAAATTTAGAGGTAGTTGGGGGTATTGTGTATGCATATCATGTGAACGATCCTGAAAGGTACGGGGTGGTTGAGTTTGATGAGCACAATAAAGCCATCTCCATTGAAGAAAAACCACTAAAACCAAAATCTAATTATGCTGTTCCAGGGATCTATTTCTATGATAATTCCGTGGTTGCGATTGCAAAAAGTATCCAACCAAGTACCAGGGGAGAATTAGAAATTACCGATGTCAATCAGGCTTATTTAAACCGTGGAGAATTAAGTGTTCGTATACTAGACCGAGGTACTGCTTGGTTAGACACAGGTACTTTTAATTCATTAATGCAAGCAGGTCAGTTTGTTCAAGCTATAGAAGAAAGACAAGGTTTAAAGGTGGGGTCTATTGAAGAGGCTGCTTTTAGAAGTGGTTTTATTAATAAAGCGCAATTGGATATATTAGTTACTCCACTTTTGAAGAGTGGATATGCGAAAAATCTCATGAAAATAAAATGATAGTAACAGAAACAAGTTTAAAGGGTTGTTTTTTAATAGAACCAGAAATTTTTGCTGATCCCAGAGGATCCTTTTTCGAGAGTTTTAATAAATTAAAATTTAAAGAAAAAACAGGCTTAGAAGTAGTGTTTGTTCAGGACAATCAGTCCATTTCTCATAAAGGGGTTTTAAGCTGTCTCTTATACACATCTCCGAGCCCACGAGACGGACTCCTATCTCG